>Ga0123342_1001442_pt1 | contig 39992 bp, 30 predicted proteins | sample Turbeawhitnodule_FD_89960 | JGI IMG/M metagenome (GOLD analysis project Ga0123342, IMG submission 89960) | Root nodule microbial communities of legume samples collected from Mexico - Turtle bean Mexico white nodule | ecosystem: Host-associated > Plants > Roots > Nodule | place: Mexico: Nepantla...
ATACATTCACCAACTTGAGGGGGAGTGTTGCATAATCAGGAGAATTATGTTATAATTAAGTGCAGATTCCATTTTATATTTATTAGGACAGATTTGTTAGTGATTTGATTTTATTTGATTTGTTAAGCTTTAAACACTCATTATTTCTGGCTTTCATTGCCTATTATTTCTTTCTTTAATTAGATTGTAAAACAGTTTATAAATAGAGACTGTAATCACATTTGTAAGATATCTCAGAAATATATTTCATCTATTTCTTTCCACTCTTTTTTTTTTTTTTTATTGTTTGAGCAAGTATAGACACGGGTACAAGTATACCCATTATCTGACAAGGATGGCATGAGACACAAATTTCATACCTGTGAGGCAGTGGGGATACTGAATGTATGAGTTTTTATTTTGTGGACTTGGACAAGGATAGATATCATATGAGTTTTTACTGCCATTCGCACTCGGGCTTGTTTTTATAACACTGGTACTAACCTAATCATCAGTATAAATGAAAACATAAGGTTTGGGCATTGCAATGTCTTGCTCAATCCTGTAATACGTTGTTATCTTTAGTTCTCTTTTCATTTTTCCCTATCCAAAACCCTGAAGCAGCTGAATGGCACTGTGAATTATGTGTTTGTGTATGTCCTATAGATCTAACTATTGTTGATTGGAAACTAAAAACTGATATTCGAAAGAATGACTGCTTAATTACAGTGTTGATTGCGGAAAATGTATATTTTGTGGCAACTGTATTGAGTACTGTCCAAGAACTTGTTTATCAATGATAGAAGAATACGAACTTTCAACCTATGATCACCGCATATTGAATTATATATCTCCCAAATTGATTATGGTAATTTGTTTGCTATCGGTTGATGACTTACTATGAAAAGATGTTGGCTAGTATATCAGTGATGCATTTAGTGTCAAGTGTCTAACATGGTGAAATGAAACTAAACAGTAATTTGTGTGCACTATCTCCTGGATGATTTACTGTGGCAAACATCCTTCTAAAAGGAAGCGTTTTGCACATTGATTAATCATAGGTGCATTTTTCTTATGTTTATCACGTGCTTTCAGGTGCCCACCATATTTGATAAACAAGGAGCACGACTACTTGCTGTTGTTTTTCTTGTTGTTTCAAGGACATGGGTGTCAGATCGCATTGCATCACTGAATGGTATTTTGCTATCTCTGACTTTTCATTATTGAGAGATCATATGTATAATGCTCCTGGGTATTTGTGTTGTCAGGTACAACTGTGAAGCTTGTTTTGGAGCAGGATAAAGTTTCCTTTATTCGATTAATTGGTACAAGTGTTCTCCAAAGTGCTGCATCTTCTTTCATTGCACCTTCTATAAGGTATTTAGCATTCACATTACATGAAACAACTTTGATTAATTGGTACAAGTGTTCTCCAAAGTTCTGCATCTTCTTTCATTTCACCTTCTATAAGGTATTTAGCATTCACATTACATGAAACAACTTGGCTAAAATCCACGTATAAGGACTTATGTTTAAATTGTTCGTTCCATGAATTAATATTTTTGTAGGGGGAAGGGATTGAAATTAGGTACTTGATTGCCAGTTTTCACTGGGATGGATATCTCAATACTTGTTAACATATTACCATTTACCATTGATTTCTATTTTCTATTATCTGTATATTAGCGATATCACTTAAAATATTATATAGTTATGTTGATAGTTCAAGGCATTGAAATGGTGAAAAGTTGGATAGGTTGACCTTACAAGGGTCTTGCACAAAGTAAATATAATATGTTGTGCATATTCGACAGACATTTGACTGCGAGGCTTGCCCTTGGGGGGCGAAATCGTTTGACACAACATCTACTTGAGAACTACTTAAGAAACAATGGATTTTACAAGGTAAATTCATTCATTCCTGAGCTTCATTAATTTAATTTTTTGAAGAATGTAAGATTGTTTGTGTCTATATCTATGTTTGAATAAATAGTAATTTCTGATAAATCAGTCACAAACTGTTTTATTGTTATATTTGGAACCTTCTATTGAAATAATTTTGTATCTCAAATCTCATGGCTATCATTGCATTCTATTATTTTCCTTCAAATTTAACATAATTTTTCATCTGTTCCCTGGCCTCTTCATAGTTCCACGTTGTCTTTAACAATTGAGTTAATAACAACATTTACCTTCTAAGACAAACATAGCAAGTTGGCAACTTTCAAGAGGGAGTTGGCACCTTTGATCTGCCCAAGAATTGCGAAACGGTTGGTGGTGAAGAAAGCCATGAGAATGATTCTGGGTGAACAGAACGGTGAAGGACTTTTGGGAGATGCAGCGTCTATTAGCCAGCATATGTTTCTTTGAGGATGTTTTTATTAGTTTTCCTATTTTAGAAGGACTGAAAGCTTCATTTACCTTAATGAAAATTAATTAGCACAGGAATTGACACTCCCAAGGGATGATATTCCAGGAATCTTAGTGCTGGTGTCACATACGAAATTGTCATTAGTTTGGGAATGTATACTAGGTTTAAATTTCACTAACAAAAAATATGATGTGTTGTTATCATTATATTTTGAATAATAAAAATGTTATTCACCTTGCTTTTAAGCTATTTTTGCATATGGTGGATGGCTGGGGCTTGGTTCCAAATTCACACTACTTCTCATATCTGTGTAGGTCTTCCACATGGCAAGCAAAAATATTGATGCTGATCAAAGGATAACTCATGACTTGGAGAAGTTAACAACAGACTTGTCAGGACTGGTCACTGGAATGGTAAAGCCATCTGTGGATATTTTATGGTGAGTACTTCATTTGCAAAATTAGGTACTATATTACTACAGTGTATTTTACTAGTACATGATGCATTAACATATTTTATGCGTTCTCTTTGTTTTTATTTACTTACTAATTACTTTTGTTATTATAAAGGTTCACTTGGAGAATGAAGCTGTTAACAGGTCGGAGGGGAGTTGCCATACTCTATGCTTACATGTTACTTGGTCTGGGATTTCTACGAACTGTTACTCCAGATTTTGGTGATTTGATAAGTAGAGAACAACAACTTGAAGGAACATTTAGGTAAACTTATAGTACTGTCTGCTAACATTCCTGGTACTGGTCAACTACTGCTGTGGAATTATTCTGATCTGTATCTCTTTATCCTTTTCTAGGTTCATGCATGAAAGACTTTGTACTCATGCTGAATCTGTTGCTTTCTTTGGAGGTGGTGCTCGAGAAAAAGCTGTGAGCATCCTAACTCAAGCAAATATTGAATGTATTTTCTTAAAGTGTGTGCATGTTTGAGGACATGTAAAGGTTTCAATGAAATTCAATGCTTATCACAGTAATAATGTGGAGGAAACTAGGTGTCAATCCACCATCCAGAATTTAGACACTTCAGTTGTTTGAAAGTCACTTGAAAGTATTTTTACCCTTTCAAAAGCAATAAAAGGCAGTTTAGTTAACACTGTGAGTGGGCTGGTTGTTTCTCGAACTAGCACCTTGTCTACCTGGTCATAAAGCAGCAACCATACCATTATGATGGGGATCACCATGACCCTTTACCAAGACAAGCCATAAAGAGTAAAATCAAAGCTTCCATCCCACCATGTTCAGTCCTCTCAACTTTCTGCTTTCTCATCATCCACCTCCTTGATTAAGCATACCCTTAATCAAATACATGTTTATGTGTTTGATCAAATTTTACACGATGTTAGGCTCTAATATGGGGAAGTGTGAATTGGGATTTAGTTTGATAGGAAGAGATCAAATTTATTTTTTATTAGCTCCTTTTTATGTTACGATAATGGCTGGATGACTTTAGTTTCAATAACAGGAAGGAGGATTAAAACAATGGTTATTGCCAATGTGTAAATTATACTCTCTTAATGTTTGAGCAGATGGTCGAGGCTAGATTCAGGGAGCTTCTCACTCACTCCAAGTACCTTTTAAAAAGAAAGTGGCTGTTTGGTATCCTGGATGATTTTATCACGAAGCAACTTCCACATAATGTGACTTGGGGCTTGAGTTTGTTATATGCCATGGATCACAAAGGAGACCGTGCATCAATAACCACCCAGGGTAAGATGTTTGCATTGAGTAATCTATTCTCTTTATAGTTCTTGCTCTCCCATCTCACAGACTATACTATACTAATAGGTGAACTAGCACATGCACTGAGGTTTTTGGCATCTGTTGTTTCTCAAAGCTTTTTAGCTTTTGGTGATATTCTTGAATTGAATAGAAAGTTTGTAGAGCTCTCTGGTGGAATTAACCGGATATTTGAGCTTGAAGAACTTTTGGATGCAGCACAATCTGGTATTAATTATCCTTTAGTTTTACAATCATATCAAATAATATATTGGTGTTTCTATGGGAGTAACTCTCTTTTATAGTCATCATCTGTGCTAATGACCTTGTACCGTACAGAGGATTTCATGAGTGTCAGTTCTATACCTCCAGTGAGGGATGTTCATTCCACTGATGTCATTTCCTTCTCAAAAGTTGATATCATAACCCCTGCTCAAAAGATGTTGGCTAGGGAGTTAATATGCGACATTGAGGGAGGGAGAAGCCTACTTGTTACTGGTTAGTATTTTATTTGCTTTGTCTCTTTAGAATAGGGAATTTTAATGTCATTTAATTTTTTGGTCTTACATGTATCTTATTTTTAAAAGGTCCGAATGGAAGTGGAAAAAGTTCCATTTTCAGAGTTCTTAGAGGACTCTGGCCAATACCCAGTGGAAGACTCTCTAAACCATCTGAAGTTGAGGATCAAGAGACTGGATTCGGTTGTGGCATCTTTTATGTTCCTCAACGGCCATATGCATGTTTGGGAACCCTAAGGGATCAAATTATATACCCCCTTTCCCGTGAGGAAGCAGAGGTTAAAGCACTGAGAATGCATGGAAGAGGTAAAAGTGAGTAAAAGTGAAGTTTCTGACCATACATTAGGATGTAGCAATTTGGTAAATCTGCTTCGATTTCCAATTCAATAATTGTTGGACTATTACCATGGTTAAAGTGTGTAGTTTGAAGTTTAGACACAGTGTAGTACTCTTTCTTTCTATTACTATGTTAACACACAAAGGAAATGTATCCTCCATTGGATAATGGCCCTCAACAAGGCTTTATCTATACATAGGGATATTGTTTTTAACTCTACTGCTTACTCCTTTTAGTATTTGACTCGCTAAAGTTTATAACAATGCTACTGTCACTTTGCTGGGAATAAGCTCTAAGGTTGTGGCAGTGCTAATAGAATGATAGTCATGCTGATATTATTGAAAATTTCTCTTTCTGTTACCTTTTATTTGAGGGAAATTACTCTGGGCTGTTTCCTTTTACAGATCAATAACAATTTCTTTGTTGTCTTGTCCAACTGTTTTTAAGAGAGCATTTTCTTTATTTTGCATTTTCATTTTAGCTCTGATAATTGTACTTTTGCTAATTCAGGTGAAAAGCATGCTGAGACCAGAACTTTGTTAGATTCACGGTTAAAATTTATTCTAGAGTGTGTCCGATTGAATTATCTTCTAGAAAGGGAGGAAGGCAACTGGGATGCCACTTTAAAATGGGAAGACATTCTTTCTCTTGGAGAACAACAAAGATTGGGGATGGTATGTGACTCCAATCTCTTGTAATTTTAGACAGGATTTTTTAAATATTTTTGTATCATACAGACGTCCTTTAAAGACTTAAATTCCTTGAAGGAAGACATTTTTATAATTTGCTATATTCTCTTTGAGTTTTTAACGTTGTGCGTTCTGTTGTGTAAGGCACGCTTGTTCTTTCACAAGCCCAAATTTGGTATCCTTGACGAGTGCACCAAGTATGTATGGTTTGCCTTTGCCCCTTTCCTTTTCAGAGAAACTGTTGCTTCTTCTTATTTATTGTAAATCTTGTTTAATATTCTGAAAAAAATCATGCTGGCAGTGCAACTAGTGTTGATGTCGAAGAACATCTATACGGGCTTGCGAAAGATATGGGAATCACGGTTGTTACTTCGTCACAAGTAAGTTGATTCTCTAAGTATATTTGGAAAAAAAAAACTGTCGTGGTAACTTTACTGATTAAAGAGAATTCAATACTGTGTTTCTAAACTTGCCTCATATCTTTCCCAATGCCCACCTTTTTGATTTTTTAGTTATAGATAAACCATGTTAACTTGCTTAACCTTAAACATGCATGTTAGCCATAATAGTCTGATCAAAACTAAATATCTATCTGTTCCTGCCCTCAGCGTCCTGCTTTAATACCATTCCATTCAGTGGAATTGCGGCTGATTGATGGTGAAGGTAATTGGGAGCTTCGATTGATCAAGCAGTGAGTTCAATATAGCAGTGTTGCTGCATGGACTCGGTATACTATTTAAAATATTGTCGGTCTAGCAAAAGCTGGCTGTTTGCAAGCATAAATTAGGTTTGCTAACAAAGGTCAATCCTATGTACCTGTATTTTGAGTTTTCATATATGTTCTCCAAGATTCAATGTTAATGAGTAGACTTGGGGAAGACGAACAAACAAGCAGCCGAAAAGCCAAATTGTTATTAAGTTCGAGCACACAACCATTGCATGATCTCTGCAGTGTATAGTGACCAATCATGTACATTTCCCCCCCACCCCCTCCTCTTCATAGGTAGTTGATATTGGTTCATATGTTGTAGCCATTGGATGTAATGATTCATTTTTAAATTGTTTTATCAATAAAACAGCAGGAAAGAAAAGGTCTTCAGGCTAGTTTCATGTAATAATTTGGTTATATTATTATTATTATCTTGAACTTCATAAACAACTGCAGGCAACCACTGTGCACCGTCTTCGCGGCGATTTCTGACGACTGTTGTTTTTTTCCCCTTATTGACTTCTCTCCATCGCAAACCCCCACCCCGCCGTGAACCACCCTGTTACCTTCCAGCTGTGACCTCCTTCTACCGCGAACCGCCCCCACCTCATGTGAACCACCCCCTGTAAAGCTCACTGTTGAAACCCCTATCGAGTTTGGCTTAGTGGAGCATGAGTTTGGAGTTGTAGTTGGGTTCAGAGGCGTGAACGGAGACAAGGCCTACGACAACATTGGTGGTGGGTGGCGTTGGTGTACAGTATGGTATTGACCATGGCAGCAAGGAGATGAGACTAGGATTTCAGATGTAGAGAAGACTGCGAGAAGGTGAAGGTGGAAAAAAGGAGATGAAATTAGAAAAAGAAAAGGTGGAAATTGGCGGTTTTAATCAATTTCAACTTAGATAGACTTCATAAATTCCTTTCAAAATACGAATCTAAAACTAACCAAACAAAAATCTAATAGTAGGAATTTAGCGTTCCTATATTGGGAATCATCTTCATACTCATCTAGTCATAAAATGAAATTTATATATTTTTTCTAATTTCTAAATAAGCATTCACATATTTTAATTAAATTATTTTGACTTCTCTTATTTTATTCGAGATATGATATAGACTAGAATTTAAATAAAAATTATGAGAATTAAAATTTAATATATGAAAAATATAGATTTCTTATAAAAACATTGAGTGATTTAACTATTATAAATTAAAAATATCATTAAGATTATATTATCACTAAATTACAAATTATTTTATAAGAATTTAAATTTACATTATTGAGAAAATATTATTTTGATATAAACATAAATAGTCACCATATAAAATTTAATGAGTTGACTTTTTATTATATTTGTATATAGTTTTAATACAAGTATAAATACAAATAAAATAAATAAGAAGTAAGTTTATTATTAATAGTATAATGGAGGTGAATGTTTATTTTAAAATTGAAACATGATATATATTTTTGTCATGCATGGGTATTCTCACCTAAGACTAATTCTACATGTTTTTGTAGTGACAATTAAAACCAAACCCAGCATGAATCATCTTTGCAACATGTGACTATCTTTCAAATAGATATTGCCTTAAATGAAAACAATCTCCTATAATTAAATTATTCAATTTTTGTTTATAATAATTCTTTACTTTTTGTATATATATTTTTAAAATTATAATTTTTAATTTAAATTTTAATGAATATGTTCTTTTTAAAATAAAATAAAGAAGATGATTATTATGCTATTAAAGAATAAAAAAATATGAGTGTTATTTAATAGAGATGTTTTTTTTTTTTTTTTTTAGTTGATTCCTGGAGTGGAATAAAAAATGTGTTATTTAATAAATATGTTATTGTTGGACTAGATATTAATCAAAATTGAAATATGTATTATTTAATGAATATTTAAGTTTTATTTCAGTAATCATATAAACAATAATTTTATTGAATGTTACTGCTTATTTTTTGTATAAGATTTCAAGTTCGATGTTCAGGAATTAAATAAATTATGAGAAGATTATACACCTTGTGGCATTCAAGTCATCCAAAACTAATTATAGTTCCTAATAAAAAAAATACATGTACATTTATATTCGTGTCATATTCCCTGTTATAACACCTACAATTAAATCTCCTGCTTTATTTATTAATAATCATAGTTTGTTAGTAACATTTATAACTTTTATATTTGTTTGTTCTTTTATGCTTTATGTTTTTTTTTTTTTTATGTTTTTGGTTTTTTAAGTTAAAAGTTGTTCTTGTTAAAAAAGTGCGATGGACAATAAGGCATAAGGTTAAGTATCCACTTAAGCTCGATTCATATTATTTTTATTGAAGATACTTTTGTGATTTTATTAGTAACTACTAAATTATATAGTTTTCGCTCATGTGTCGATCAGTTATGTTAACGATTTGATATTAACTCCAACATGAACTTCAATCGATAGACGGTATAATAAAACAAACAATTTATCATTTTTATCTTTTAGAATAGCACAAAAATACATTAATCAACACTTACAATTATTTTAGGTAACTCAAATCCAAAATTCTTTAAGAAAATCATCAATCAAACAGAAAACCAAACTACTTAACATCCACTCAAAGAAAAAGAATTTGTGTCCCCAATTAGTTAATTTCAAAATCCTAAATCCTAATCCCCCATACCCTTTTATTGGTAGCATCTTTGTTGTTGCTGACGATGACAACTCCAATCTTAGTCCTGAATTTAATCCATATAGTTTCAATTTGGTAATTAATTCTGTTAACTGTCATTGCAATTAAGTGTGTGCTACTCCACCAATTCTGACATGGAAATTTAGACAACGCTACAAAGTTAAAAACACTAAAATGAAAACTCCTAAATAGATAAGACTCTTTCAACATAAAATAAACTGAGCTCATAATAAATTCTTTATCGTAAGATTAAAGATACAAATATTTATTTAAATTGTGTTAATTATATTTGAAATCAATTTGAAACAAACGTAAACTAAAACAGTTTTGGTAAATCTGAGGTTAAAGTGTGAGTAAGTAAGTGACAGTCAGTTATGCCCTACACGTCAACATATCCTATAATTAATTGAAACTAATGTAAATTTCACTATATATGTAAATTTATTTTCAATTAAATACTTATATATTTATATATAAATTGCATCAACATAAATTTGAACAAAAAATAATGTATTAGAAGTAGTAATTTTATTAGTTCTAACAAATAAAAAGTATTTTTAGTCCATATTCTAACAAATCAAAAGTTGTTCTTGTTAAATGTTAAATAGCCATAAGGTTTGTCTATGTAAAGAAACAATTTTCTCTATAGTTGTGGACTTATTAAGAACAAACTATAATACTGATGTCTAAATATCAAATTGCACAAGATTTTTCTAATGCTCAAGTTTCTTAGAGCACATAATAATATAATAACGAAGAAAAAAAATATTTGTGTATTTATTGGTCTTGAGATTCGTAAGTGGAAATGAGTAGCATAAAATATTTGTTTATTTCTTGATTGTGTTCTTGGTGCAACACTCAATTAATCAAGTGGTTATATAGTTAAATATTACAATTTGTTTTTATATATGTTTTTTTATAAAAAAAAATTAAATTAAAAGGGATATTCCAAGAGTGTCTCAACTCTTTTATAAGTATCACCAACAAAGTCTACTAACTAACTTAAGCTAAAAAATTATAACATAACAAACAAGTAATAAGTTTAGACTTCCTAATTAACTCTTCAAACCAGATAATTAAAGAATTCTTTTACACTAACTCCTCAAGCTCATAAGCCAAATAGATAATTAGTTAAGTATGTGGACAATTAATTATTTTGTATAAGGATGAAGTACCTTTAAAGACAAATTCTATTTACTCAAAACTAATTGCTTTTTTGTGTTCCCTCATTGTATGTATTAAAAGTTACTTGAGTATAACTTTCTTAAGATGAAATATAAGAAGCCTCAAAAATCAAGTTGATACCACCTTGAACATGTTCTGGAATTTTGCTGCCATGAATGAAAGAATTAGAATGTTCTATTTACTCTTTTTAGTTTTTACTTACCAAGGAAACATAGTAGTATTAAATAGGTAAAGGAGATAATTAAGAAACACGAAATAATTAATTGTTAGCTACGTTTATGACCAAAACTTTCGGCAATAATGAAAGAGAACTTTAAGCATTGATATATGATATCACTCTAAGGGGGGAACGTCTAAGCTACTTATTTAGAGATATACCCACCAATGATTAAGTGTTGATTAAAAATTAATAGTGGTCAAATATCATAATTAACATCTCTATATGCTCTCAAATTAGTATCTCCCCTTAAATAACGTTTTGTTCTTCTCATAATGATCTATACTTATAATTTGAAGATTGAAATAGTTAAGTTATATCTTTTTCTTGGCTAAGATGGAAAGTGATGTAAAAAGTTGTGATAAAATACCTTTTGATTTATTGAAATATTTTGAAATTTAGTTTTACTTTGTGTTAATAAAAATTTAATATGTTGTAGTCTCTATATTTATCAAAAAGTGGGTTAGCTTAATCCTTCATCAAAAACTAAAAACATGTGTTTTTTTGCATTAATGACTTTATTTGTTTCAAATAATTTACATTTATCTTTCAAAACATGTATTCTCATTTAGAGGAATTAATATCTTAAAAAATAGTTAAATAATTTATAAACACAGTGTTTTCCTTCTTCAAAAAAGGGTTTATTGTCTTAATTATTTATTTATTTTGTCTAAGACCACATATATTTAAAATAAAATCATCTGAGGGAAGAACACTGACAATAAGATGGAGCTAACTTTTTAATACACAAGAATTAAATCTTAAACTTTATTTAAAAGAAATTAAACAAGCAGTACTACCAAAATCCAATAATCCATCACTTGCTAGACTTTGGTTTTACTTTTTATTTAGCTGTTAAAAAATGTTGTCTAAAACAAATTTTGGTAAATTTGTTTTCAGAGGGAGGAAACAGTTAATAGAATTTAATGTTTTTAGTTAGACTAGAAATGATGTTGATGAAATTATTAGTTCATAATTCATTTTAAATTTCAAATAATATTTATACATTTTAAAATATTTATTGTTTATTATATTCTTTTCATTTATAAAAATAGATTCATATGAAGTATATTACTAACATATATTATTTTTAATATATTTAGAGTTTTTGATTTTAGAAAGGTGGCAGTACTGACTCAACAACTACTCAAAGTTATATAAGGGAGTGGAACGACACATGTTAGTTCAGCATGTACACCACGCCGTGTATGCATTTGTAGCTGCCAAAGTTTGTTACATTATTATTCGTAATTGTAGGTGGCATAGTTAGATGCAGTTGCAAATTTGAAAGAAGAGGATTCAGATAATAATAACAATAATCATTGTTTTTGTTCGTTATCGTTGAAACGCATTTTCAAATCTGGTGCATAACATCACCCTCTCACCGCTCCCTCATTCTCACTCACTTCATTCATCACTCAAACAGAAACAAAATGCACAAATCCACGCCGCAACGAAACTGTCACACTTCCACCTCCGATCTCCTCACATGGTCCGAGCAACCTCCGCCGCAATCCTCCCTTGCCGCCTCCGGCCATCGCTCTCGCCAGGTCACTACTGTTACTAACTCTTTTTTTTGAAAAATTTGTTTGAGCATCGCTTTGGTTTGTTCAATTCAACATGTCGTGGAAGATATATAATGAGTGTTTTGTTTGTTTGCTCTTCAATTCGCTAATCGTATCTTAGCCTTCGGATAAAATCGGGGAAGTTATCCGCGGAAGCCAGCTCACGGTGGAAGAAGCACAGAGTCTAGCCAAAAAGTAATGCTATCATCTTTTTTGTTTTTTGTTTTCAATTCTATTCCAGTGTTGGTAAGTGCGCATTTAGATCTGCTGATTTTGTCGTTGTGCTTTTACGTGATTTTTTTTATTCGGTTAGTTCTGTGATTCGATTCAGTGTTTATTTACGTTGCTTGAGCTTTTATTTTTGCGGGAACGATCTGTTTGTGATCTTGGAAACATTATGCGGTTTTTCAATTACTTGTAGTTTGTGTTGATTGTTTTTGCCTCTATTTTTATGTTTCCTTTGTTATATATGAGAGTGAAGGAGAGAAAAGAGGGAAAAGCATGGATTAGGATTCTCCCCACAGCCTCTCAAATAAAAACTCATGTTATGAAATTTGTGTAAAAATGAAAATTCGAAACACGATATTATCAAAATTTTAATATAGAAAATATACTTTTTTTCTAATAGAATATCAAATAAATTAAATATATTGTAATAATTTAAAACAGAAATAACATACGTATTTATCTCAGTAAGATATAATAACTATGCCATATAATATCTATCTCATAAATGCGACTTTGAAATTAATTGATGAATAAAAAAGAAGACCCACCCTTCTTACTTTCATCAATTAGTAATTAGAAGAGAAAAGAAGATAAATGTGAGAACCAATACATGTTTTATAATTATTTTTAAATTTATTATGATCACAGCATAATTTGTTATAGTGTATATTTTACAGTCTTATTTTTTATAATAATACATGAATAAATGAAATTATTATTATTATTTATGTCTTTTAAAATCAAATTATCTCTTTTCTATTGACTATCTACTTCATCTGAATAACCTATTCTTTTCATTTACTTTTTCCACTTTTTTTTTTCTCTCTTCCACTTTTTCCATTTCTATCCTCCTACCCTTGCTGGGAACGTATTGAAAAGTTGATCATTGGTCTCCTGCATTCAATTGTTTTAAAATTCTCAGACTCTGTAATGATGAGCATTCAACACGAAATTATTTTTTGTATACTTAAGCATGATTGATTAGTTCATTATTAAAGGAACTTTTATTATCAGAATAACTATAAATTCTTACCAAATGTGTTTATATATTATTTGTAGACTCAAATTTCACCCAGATTATTAAGTTTTATTTAGTGTTTGTATTTTATAAAATAAAGAAATATATATTTTAAATTATCTTCAATCATATTTATTGGGTCTGGTATCAATCTGTAAACATAAAATATTTTAAAATAATACAATTAAATGAATCGAGGTATTTAAAATTTATTTATATTTAATTCACTAAATATAACTTTTTTTTTGTTTACATACCAGTTGAGAAGAAATATTTTGATATGATAAATATGGATTTTTGCTTCGTTTTCAAAACATTGAATGTATTTTTTTATTCAATACTTTTTTTTTTCAGTATTAAAGTAGATTTTTAGAAATATTTCGTATTGTTCTTATTCTTAACATATCATTTTTACACAATTGGGTTGGGTGTAGTGACTATTGACTATTGCTTCGCGTATGCAGCCGCATGCATATCAGATACCAAAATTTATTTTTAATATTAGAATTTAATTAGAATGCATTAAGAGAAAAGATTTTTGACTTTTTTACATTGTCAATTAATTAAAAATTATTTTAGATATAATTTTTAAAATAGTTATTATGAAAATTAATACACTTGTCAAACATAACTATTTACAAAAAGAATGATAATGTAAAATTATATTGTGAACATATTTTAATTAATTAATTTATTTAGAATTCTGTTTATTATTTAGTGTGATATCTTATTGAATAATAGTAAAAATCTCTACTCTAATAGAAAGTCAAAATTAAACAAGAAATACCGAACTTAAACTGCAGAATATTTGTTACTAGTTAAGTTCAAAGGTTCATGTTATATAATTTTGTGGTCAAGTATATCTCCATGTTTCCGCTGTTAAAGGATTAGTTGTTAATCTGTATATTTGTTGTTATTAGCTAATAGCTGCGACGGAAAGGATAGTTGTTTCTTTCCGTTATTAGTTGATTGGTTTATTATTATTATTTTGCTCTGTTGTGATTGCTACCTTCAACAGCCTTGTTTTTCTTCTTATAGCTTCATGGCAGTTTTTATAAATAGGCTTCCAGCCCAATGAAGGAAGTCAAGTTCCATCTCGTCCATCCTATCATTTTTCTTTTTCTTTCTTCTAACATGGTATCAGAGTGATCCAATCCCTTGTTTCTTGTTGTTTTCCTTATCTTATTCTTGATACTCAGGAAATCATGCTCCGGATATAAGATGAAAGAAATGACTGGAAGTGGTATATTTTCTGGTAATGCTGAAAATACCACATCAGAAGCCAAGTCTGCAAATTTAAAAAACAGAACAGGCATACGGGTATACGAGGTATGCAAGATGAGATTTCATCATTTGAACGAGTGTTTTTCAAATACGAACTCATTGTGTTGAAAGTATTATTGTTTTATTTCCCTGCAATTGCATTTCAGCAAGTAATGAATAGAAGGAGTCAGATATCATTCAGCACCGAAGGAAACGTTTCTCCTAAGATACCATCCTCTCTACCCGAGATAGCAAAGCAGCGTGAACTAAGTGGAACATATCAAAGTGAATCAGACACGAAGACCAAGAAGCACGTATCAAGTGCCAAGACCAAGGAGCTCAGCGGAAGTGATATATTTGCCCCTCCTCCTGAAATTGTGCCTCGTTCGCAAGGTGCTGGACGCACTTGGGAATCAAAACAAAGTAAAGACACGAGAGAATCTGTTCCACGAAAAGTGCGTCGTGCATCGGCGCAAGTTTCTAATGTAAGTATCTTCTGGATAGGAAGACCAATCATGAGTCACCTTTACTTAACTATCATTTATATTGGATGATCTGAAGAAATTTTTGTTGTTATTTCTAATCCCGTCTCGTGCATATCCATGGCTATTCATTACGGTGAATTTTACCTTTGATGGTGCAAATACCATTTATTTGGGGATGTTAAATTTTTTCAATTTCCCTCACCAAAACACTAGGCTGATTTCTTGAGTTAGAGTCAAATGCACTTGCATTCTTTTGAAGAGGTTTATCAGTTTGTATGCATGTTTTTAAAGTTTCGACAACAGGTTTTTTCATCGTTTTAAATATTACTTTTCAGGAGCTTTTGTTGATTTAAGAGATGTGTTTCTCTTAGTTTTATTATATTAACAAAATCTTTTATATTTCTTAAATAAGATGTATACCTTTTAACCTAGTTTGATTATTGTTGTAGCCTGGAGATGTCCAAGGAAATTACTTATTCCGTGAAGAGCCAGTAAAGAAGACATTAAGGAAAATACACGAGCAGAAGTTTGCAGACCTGACGGGCAATAATATTTTCAAGGGAGACGTTCCTGCAGGATCTCTGGAGAAGCCTTCAAGCAGAGCTAAACTTAGAGAAATGGCTGGGAATAACATATTTGCTGATGGAAAGGCAGAAAACAGAGACCATATACGAGGTGCCCGCAGACCCCCCGGTGGAGGAAGCAGCATTTCCCTGCTTTAAATTGATTATCTAAATTCGCCCCCATTCACTGTGTGCGTTCTCTAGATTCCTCAAGTTCCGCGTTTTGACTGGAAAGATCGGTGTGCTGGATTCTCAAAATTGTATATTTATGTTATAACCGCCGACACAGAATAACTAGCGTTACCATAATGGGTGCAAATGTTTATTTATGTTGATGTTGATATACATCACAATATTGGATAAATAAAATTATTAAGATTTTTTTAAATACATCTGGTTTATGCATTTCATGATATAATTGTTGAGATATATTACTGAGAAGTTAACAAACAGTTGCTTTTGTGAAGTGTGATGATAATATGCTGTAAAAATAATTGAACCTCAATAACAGTAGAAAGAGATGCAATGCTAATATTTTATTATTGAAAGGGGTGCAGCTTCTATGCCTCGAATTTCCGACATTCAGAACATATTATTTTAAAAACATCAGGATAATTTATGCCCTCGTAAGCAGCATTAGCAGAGAGCCGTCGAATTCCTCCGTCCAGATATTAACAGCAATATCGCATTTATGATTAGAGAAAAAAAGCAAATAGCCTAACCAGCAATTCCATGAGAACTGAACAGAGTAAGAGAGGACTCTTACTTCTCGTGTCCAGCCAGAGCAAGGAGAAAGCTCTTATAGTCTCCAGAAGTGTCATTGGCTATTGCACGGTCGAGAGGAACGCTATTTCTCCTTTGGTATTCCTCACCAACTCGCTGCAAATCAACCTCAGCTCTGGTTGCCACCACTCTAGTAAGGGCCCATTCATCAGTTCCCAGTTTGTTTATAGCGAGCCTCAAGACTTTGGCAAAATATTTCTCAGGGAATGTCAAACACTTGATGGCAGCCCTCAATAATTTCAGATATGCATCTTTTGGATCAGTTTTCAGATCCTGCACACATAAGCCGATTGTTAGTTCAACAACAACTCACTCATTAATCTTATATAATAATCACTTAATGACCATTTCTATCTTGTCTTTATATATTTTTGTTTTGAAGTAATCCCATAATGTTATCCTTTTAAATGTAGTAATGGATTCATCTACTACATAAAATTATCACAGTAAAACATGTTTCTTAAAGTGGACAGTAACGTTGCCGACAACAAAAGTTCAGTACTGCAGTCGATACTAAGAAAACAGTTGATATTAGAAACTATTCATATTCGGCCAAATCGTCTATACCTTGTTTATGGCATTCCCGAACTCATCTTTATAGTGATTCAGAGTTGCACTTAACTGTGCTCGACTCCTTGTTGTCAAAATCCTGATCAGGTCCTCATCATTGTAGGTCTTCCCTGAAATCTTCCCGTGAAGCACTTTAGCCTCAGATTTTGCCAGTGTCATGTTCACCTCCTCCCCCTCATAACGGAATGTGCTCACAAGAGGAACCAATAGCTATTATTATCAAAAACAAAGTTTCATCAGGTAAAAGGAAAAAAATGTCTGAAAATAATTGTTAGATCCCGTGCATGTTTGGAATCGCTGGTTTTTTTTAAAGTTCGCTATGTAACTTAGAAAAAGTCACGTTTGCCATAAAATCAGTTCGAACTAAACACGCATCTTAGACATGGCATAATAATGCAAAAAAAAAAATGGTGATTAGGTTTTAAATAAAACAATTCAATTGAATGGTTATATCCATATTCTAAAGGGGCACATACTCATGGTAGACGTAAATCTGGAAACACTCACATAAACAAAGGTTCTCTTTTAAATACAAGAGGTTTATATATTTTAGAAAAAACTGATTGATGAAGAATATTAGGAAGTTAAGGTTTTACCTTGCGTATGTCTCCAGAAGTATGGTAGGCAACATCTTCTTCAATGGACTTTTTGAAGCGGATTTGATATGCTTGCTTAGCTTTGAGGAGATCAAGTGAAGATCTAGTGGAAGCAATTTCCAAAATGACCCAATTATCGGAAGTCATCTTCTTAGTGGCTTCATTAGCTAAATAGGCATCACGCTCAGCAGGATCCAGTATCCACAACAGCACAACCCGCTTTTATATTCACAACGTCAAACATTAGACAAGAAAATAACTTCATCACTGCAACTATCATTTTCCTTTAATCAAGGTTATCCGTATATATGAAGAATGAAAAAAAAAAGTTGATAGTAGACGGTGAAATTGAAAGTTCTAAGTTCTGATAAAATGAAATGGGAGTCACATTAATATTTACCTAAAGAAACCAGATATAAAAAGATTTAAACTGACCTCGAAGTCACTTGAAAGTTCTTTGTCTAGATCTTTAAGAAGATCTTCTCCATAGGTTACATTATAAGCTTCACGAATCAATTTACGCTGAACTGCATTTCTATGTCCCAGGATTGATATTATCAGTGCTTCATTCGTTCCCCATCCTGCAAAGATATGTCAAAGTGACAAGTTGACAACTGGATGAATGGACATTGAAAAGAAACTTGCGAAATGAGAGAATAAAAATGCCTCATGTCACGATAAAACAAAGGAACAAATTAAATTCCCTGATTTATTTGAGCACCTCTGAATGATTCAAATTTCCAATCTCACAATGTATTAATTTTCTGTAATAGTAATCTGCACTGCACTTATTTTACTGGAATTGAACACATACACAGAAACAGGTACAGGTATAGAAACTAAAAAAATCCTTTCATTTACACAGGTAGCTTATTACTTATTATTAAGGCCGTGTTAAACATGTGCATGAAACCGTTCCATTTAACTCTTGGAAACACAAGAGTTTGACACCATCGGCAACCTAACCAAATCTGAATGATCATCAGTCACTGAGGTCAAATTTTCAACGTATTCACGCAGTTAATAAATTGTAAGCAAATTGTGAATGAAGATATAAAAGGCTTGTATTCTATCTTTAAATTGAACTTAAAACATTTATGATTTAAGACTGAATTTGTCTGATATTCATCCAAATATCCATTCAACGGTTAAAATTTGCTGACTGCATGCATGTGTGAAAAACATGACCGCTCGAAAGCTGTTCCAGCATTCATTCATTCATTCTTTCATCAAGCATTGACTCCATAAATCAAATACACAGGACTCTAAAACTCACATAAAACATGTAAAATTTTAGCAGAAGTGTTACAAACTAAGAGTTGATAGATAATAAAACGAGCACAGTCAGATCACGAACACGAAAAATCACTCGAATCCGGAGGAGATGTAGATCGAGAAAATGTTATGCAGAAGGATAATCCAATAACAAGATGAAAATCAATGAAATAAATGAGTGAATGTAACCTTTAAAAGCTTTTCTCAATTGCTCACTGTCTTCCGTTGGAGAAGGAGGATGAGGAGGAACCTTCAATGTCGCCATTTTCGCTCACGATCTCTGTCCCTGAGACAATGTGATGTGATGTGATGCAGAAAATTGAGAGGATTGTGAGGAGTTGGTGCCTCCATTTATATCAAGAGTTGAGGGCGAAACTATTGGCTTTTGCAATACCTCTCTCAGACAACACATTGTTGACTTTTATAACAAATGCACAAATGTCTAATATAGTTAATTACACGGGGAAAAATAATTTCCTTGATTCTCTTAAAAATATTAATATATCAATTTAGCCTTTGCCTTTAAAATTCTTTTTACTATTTATTGATATAGATAACATAAACTTATTTTATAATATTTAATATGAACAAAAAAAAATATAAAAGGTATTTTATGATGTAATTTTTCTTGACATCATTGTTGGTGTAGACATCTACGGAGAGGATGACTACGTTTGAATATAATATTCTTGGAAAAAGGGAGAAAGGAATTAGAAAATAATTTTTTTCTTAAAGTTTGTTACGAAGTTTCTCATCTTATTATTATTTTTTTCTTTTCATTATTATATTTCTCTTCTTTTAGTTTTATGTTACTAACAACAAATCAAAATTGGTTAGGTTTATTGTGTTATAAATTTAAATTTGTTTAATATATTTTTTATTACAACTTAGTTATTAAAATAATAGGTTAAAACTCATAAATAATGAGAGAAAATATTTTTTTTTTTTTTTCTACTTAATGATATTCAATATTTAAAAGATATGAATGCATTAGCAGATATGTTTCCGTTTCAGTAGTAATAATAAAAGGAATATTATCTCAATAACATTACCTTTTTAAAAATTTATTAAAAAACCTGACTTATTTCTTATTATATTTTTTGTATTCATATATTAGTGTTAAATATTTATTAACTTTATTAATGAATAATTTATGAGGGATTTTAGTAGTAACTTAAGTAAAATATTTCCTCTTTAAACATGTTTTTTTGAACCATATGACTTTAACTATGGATATCTTTAAAATTGAGTTACATATCAATTCTTATCATATAAAATTCCCTTCCAGATTTTATAATTTTAAATAAATTTCAAAGAATAAAAAAGATAAATTTAAAGAAGTATATTGAAAAAAAAAGATTGTTTTTAATATTTTTTATCATATTTCAAATTTGTTTTAATATTTTAGGTATGCATATATTTAATTAAAACATGTTGATAATGTATAATTATAATTTTTCACGTAAAATAATTTTATTAATTTATATAATAAGTAACTTAGCATCTATCTAATAATATAATCGGTGATTAATTAATAATGTGTGCATCACAATTAAACTCCAATTTTCATTAATATTACTTATACCATATATATACAATCACTCTATGGAATTCTTTTATTAGATGAAAAAATATTGGTAAATTTAAGAAGGACCTTTAGTATTTATAAATCAGATGTTAGGTTTTTCTTAAAATATTAAAACTTAATTAAATTGTTTATCTTTGTAATTTGGTGTAGTTTTTTTTTAACATATGAGTTTTGATCTAGTCTTTTTTTTATTTTTTTATTTTTTTTAATAATATTTTTTTCATGTGATGGCAATTGATTGTTGTTACTTAAGGTGTGAGACTAATTGAGATGTCAAGTACGACAATGATGTCTAACATAAAAACTTTTTGTAAAAAAATAAAAAAATAAATTTGGTGCATTCTCAACATATCCTCAAAATTTCAAACAATGTGCTCTAATTAACAAATAATTTTTTTTTTATCCATGAACACCTTTCCATAAAATCATGACCAACACCCATGTGACAGAACATATGCAAGGTTGAACATATGCAAGGTTCTTTCATGGAGTGGTTGTTTTTAAAGGAATTTCACCAAGATGAATATAACTACCATTTAAACACTTTTTTGTCTTTCCTTCTTTTATACTTGGATGTCTTCCTTGTTGATCTTCTTGTAACTGGTTTAATGATTTTGTTTGTGTAGAAGCATAAATTCAATGAAAATAATGTTATATTGTATTTTGAATGTTAATTTTGTGTTAAAAATATTGGAATGTGAGTTGTGACTTATATGTTGTTGATTTGAGTATTTTGGATTGGTTAATGATGTTGAGTAAAAAAATATTTTTTTATAAGTTTGGTAATGAGTTATAAAAGTCCCTTTTCATGATGTATAGTGTAAAATATTTTAAATATCATTATTTTTATCATTCAAGCTAATAAAATTATATAAAGAAGATAAAAAGGTAGGTAATTTTAATATAATAATTTTGGATAAAAAAATAGATATATATCTTATTATTATATTTATACTTTTCAATTATTTCTTGATGTTATTTGGATTGTGTAAGTAATTGCATGATCTTCTATTTTTTTTATATAAATTAATAAAGTTGTCTAAAATGATTTTTTTCCAATTTTTCATATATATTTCTTTTTTTCAAATCTATTAATGTTATATCTGGTAGAAGATGACTGCAGAAAATGATAAGAATAAAATGTTGGATTATTATAGCTGTTAATTAATTTTTATATTTTATTTGATACTGTAATACTCACTACTATTTTTAAATACACATTAATTTGTATTTACCATGACCTTTAAATTCATATTAAATATTAATTTATTTTGAATGGGTGTATCTTCTACACCTACACGGATTAACAAAATAGGGTTTCAAAATTCTGGTCCTTTCTCATCCGCGGCTCCATAGCTTCGCTTTACACGTCCTAGACGATCTCACAGGTAAATTGTTATTCCCCGTTTTGTACTTGTGTTCATTCCCTTCTTCTAACTTTGCTTTCACACTGGTAAAGATTTTCATGGTGATTCAAGCACCGAATTGAAGGATGGTGTAGTAGTATATAAGCCTATTTGGTCATTGCGTGAAATACACAAAACCCTGTTTTAATCAATCAAAAATTTGTTTGTCTCACAACATACTCACAAAATTGCTGCGAAAATTGGTATATGAAACTAATGAATAATCTGAAATTGTAAACTAAAACTGTCCTAGTGGTGCAGTTTGGAAGATTATATATTACCACAAGAGTTCATTGTAATTTTATATGTATCCAGTAAATTAACCTGCGATTCTTGAAGCATTAGTAGAAGAAAGCTGTTGGGAATTTAGTACATTAGTATACTCCCAACCTCAGATGTCAAAAGTTTTCCTTTTCTCTGTTTGAATCTGTATCTGCTGCATCAAAGATCCTATTCAGAAGGAATGATCATAATTTTGTCACAGTGCGAAGAAATTCAAGATTGATTTGAAGTATCTGTTATCTGTGTTTGTACTTTTTCCCCTAAATCTCCTTTCTCCTTCATTTGTTTGTCTCACAACATACTCACAAAATTGCTGCGAAAATTGATATATGAAACTAATGAATAATCTGAAATTGTAAACTAACAAGTGGTGCAGCTTGGAAGATTATACATTACCACAAGAGAGTTCATTGTAATTTTACATGTATCCAGTAAATTAACATGTGATTCTTGAAACATTAGTAGAAGAAAGCGGTTGGAAATTTAGTACATTAGTATACTCCCAACCTCAGAATTTAGTACCTTAGTATACTCCCAACCTGAGATGTCAAAAGTTTTCTGTTCTCTCTGTTTGAATCGTGTATCTGCTGCATCAAAGATCATATTCAGAAGAAGGAATGATCATAGTTTTGTCACAGTGCGAAGAAGAACTTCAAGATCGATTTGAACTATCTGTTTTTTGTGTTTGTACTTTCATAATATTACTTAGTCATGCCTTGTACCCTTTCCCCCTAAATCTCCTTTCTCCTTCGTTTTGAATGCAGTGATGGGAAAAATGGACAAGAATAGGAAAAAGTCTGGCAGGCATGGTTCTTCAAGAGAGCATACCGATACGCAGGAGCCAGAGATGGACATAAGGAAGATTATGAAAGATGTTGAAAATTTTAGTAATGTCCATTTTCCTTCTTCATTTTCACTTTCTTTTCCTTTTACTTGAATATTGTCTGTATCTCTTCTTTGATTCTGCTTTCTGTTTTTGATGTGGTTTGAATACTCAATCCAATAGAAAACAATGCATTATGAAAAGTGGATGACTATGTTTTTGCTTATTAGCATAATATTTAAATTTTATATAGTTAGATTGGATTTCGTGGTCTGCTCTGATGCAGCTTGATTTTTGAATAGCTGTGCAATGTAATCTTTGTTGCTGAACTCTTTTATTTTAAAGCACCGTATTGATTTATGTGGCTGGATGGTTGTCTTAGAGACGCTGACACTGATTTCCTACTTTAGAAACTTAGTGTCATTTGAACAGGTGACATTGTACTGTTGAAGGAAACTATGTATTATGATTGTATGTTTCAGTTAATATTTTGTGTATGGATTTGGAAATTCATATGATGGAGTAAGTAACTGCTTTCCGTATAAAGTCTCCTCTTTTTTGTGTAAAACATAACTTATTCTTAGTTGACACTATTGAACCTAAACTTCTAATTTAGGATGCGTGACACAGTTCAATTTCTTTTCTCTTGTAACATTTAGTCCAGGGCTGCATGTTACTTTTGTTTATTCTTCAGTAGTGCATGACTACATCTTCTTTAACCAGGATGATTTGAGGATTCAATTGTATAGTTGATAGCCAGTTCTATAAGTGTTCTTGAGGATTTTTGTTGTTTATGGAAATATAAGAGCGCGTCTTAGAAGTAGTTTTATACTATTTGGGCTAAAATTGGTTATTTTTCATATTGGATGCTAAGATATTTGAATGATAAGAAAATGTTTGTTTCTTTATTTTAATTTTGGGTGTTAGATCTGAAAAAATTATGGTGACCGTGCTCAATTCACCTGGTGTTTTTTGCCTTTCCCCTATGTCCAGCAAATATGATAGTACAGTTGCTTCTTATAATGGCTGCTAATTATCGTATTTTCCAGGTTACTCACATATGACATGGAAAGAACGCAAGAAGATTGAAGATAGGAATATTGTTTCTCTTGGTGGGAAGGTGAAGAATATTTTTTATATTCTATTTTGATCATCATGGGCCAATGCAAATTCTATTACAAGGATGTTCGGGAAACAAAATTCTTAGTGTTTATGATTTCCCCATATGTAGGCCCCCAAGAATCAGAGATTACCCTTAAGTGTGGCACGACCAATGATGAAGAAACAAAAGGAGAGGGAGCAGATAATGCTCCAAGAGGTAATTAATTTCTATCATTCCCCACTTTTATTCTGCCCCCTATTGTGATTTTTTGTCTGTCTCCTACTGACATTATTCATGTATGATATGTACCACTGTGACTTTTAGCGTTTGATTATGGGAAAATTTGGAGGAAAGCTCGGTGGTAGCAGTACAAGATCAGCTGGGAAGCACAAGCCAGAAAACAAGGGTCTGAAGTTAAGTGAAGGTCATTTTAGAAATGGCATACTCAACGTGAAGCATTTGTTGAATTCAGCACCATCAAGAGACCGTGAAACTGGAACCAATATGTCCAATAAATGGAAAGGGAAAGGTGGTAATAAAGGGAGAGGTGGTAATATGAAACATGATAAGAAAGGTGGCGGTAAGAAGCACAATTTGAGTACATCCTTTTGAGTAAGGTGTTTTAAGAATCTCAGTCATTTTTTAATACTTATGACCTTTATAAATCTAACATGATCCTGGTGTAAGCCTTTAGCAGAGTAAAATAGAATAGAACACTACAGAGTGCAACATGACAATAATGTCTTGTGTATTATTGTAGTTTAAAACTGAACAAGACCTTGTGTCTTGTTTTGCGTTTTTGTGTGCTTATCTTCCATTCGATAGAGTACTATGGAATATAATATATCAAGGACAATTAATAACTGATTTTTCTTTACATTTTATCCTTCTTTGTATGTAGGTTGTACTCCTATTTAATTGCATATAAAATTTTAAGGCGTCAGAAACTTGTAAAGCATGAAGTATATGAAATATATGTTTGATTAGGAGGATAAAAAATAAAATAAAGATATAAAACCTTTGAAAGACCAAAGTTGCATGAAGCCATGTAATTTATATGGATTAATAACATATTGTACGCTGAATTTTGTAGAATTGTAGGCAATATACTGTCTAAAACGTAGTATGCATAAATTAATCGTTAAATTTTAAAATAATTCATTATTAAATTATGATGGAACATGATCATAAATATATAATTACGGAAGAAGTTAAAGCCATTTTTTCTCTAAACCAATTCATCCTTCTAATCGCATGGGCACAAACATGTGAGGGTGTATTTTTATTTACAATAAAGGTGTTCTTTAATAATTTGATATTCTTTTTTAATTGGCTTTTATGTTGTTGTTTTCATGAGTTTCTCACATTTTATTGAGTCACAAACTAATTCAATTTGTAATACTTTTATTGTTGCTATCCGAAGAGTTATCACATATTACAAAAATTAAACACAAATCTTCACTACTTTTAATAATTTTTTAAATATAGGATGTAAAAATATGAGTAGCTATCGTATTATCTGATGGGGTGTCTACGAAAAAATATCTGTATTTTTTTTATATCCATAGGTATCCATGAATACTCATAAATATTTTTATTTTTGATTTTTAAATAAAGTTATTTAAAAATAGTACAAATAAATTTCATCTTTTTAAAAACATATTTAAATAAGTTGGATCATAAAGTATAACTTTTAAAAAATTATTTTTCACAAAAATAATTTCAATTTCATATATTTAAATAAAAAATAATCAAATTATAGACATTTATTTAATAGTTAATATTTCTATAACTAATAATTTTATTATGATTACTTATTTTTTAAAAATATTCAAATAAAATCCACTAACATAATTGTATACCTCGAGTCCACCTTAACATATTTGTACTTATTACTTTCCTAGATATTCATATAGGAAAAATGATACATTGACAACCTTGTTCCACTATACAACCCTCTTTTTATGCTTAAAATTTCAAATTTTACATGAAAATACCCTTTTATATCATTAATAAAAAGTTGTATAATGAAGCAAGATGTCAATATATCATTATTTTTATTTAGTAAATATTTTAAAAACAAATATTTACAAGTACAAATATAGATCAATTACCAATTGTGTTAATTAAAATATTTCTTTATAGTAAACCAGAAAATACAAGAAAATAATAATTAATTTTATCTTTGTTAGACTTTGAAAGCAACAAAAAAGAACAACTCAAAACCCTAAAAATTTGCAAGCAACAAAAACAAAACAACGCAAATTTCGTCTTGTTCCGTGGCGATGAAGCTAAGATAAGGACTTTGAAAGACTGAAAAGTGAATATTAATTATATTTTATTATTTATCTGAAAAATATTATTAGACTTTAATTTGTATGGATTGTTAATGTTCATATCACGTTAAAATTAATTTAGAATTGAATAAAATAAAAAATACTTCAGTTACATTTTATTGATGATATTTGAGAAATAAAAAGTAAAAATTTGCAGGCAACAAAAAAAACAAAACAACGCAAATTTCGTCTTGTTCCGTGACGACGAAGCTAAAAGGAACGACTTCACTGGGGATCGAACCCAGAATCTCTGGTTCCGTAGACCAGCGCCTTATCCATTGGGCCATGAAGTCTTTTGTTATTGGCACTTCACATCAGTAAATTGACCTTTGTTCTTTTGAGTTAAGCTGCATCTTTCTTTGCCACCTTTTGCCGCTGTTTGATCGAACCAACTACCCTGCAACCGCAACCAAGTTTGGTGCACGAAGCCACTAGCACCAATTCTACTATTTATTATCATTATTATTATTATTCTCTGCCGGCGTGATTTTCTTTCTACTTTTATAAAAGTCATATCGTAATAATAATAAGAAGAAGAAAAGTGGAGTTTTTTTGGCGCAGAGAAAAAGGGGGCGAATGAATGAATTAGAAGGCTGAGAATATAGGGATCCAATTCTTGTTCTTTTTTATTTTAATTTTTAGCGGTGGAAATTCTTCGTGGATTGCATCTTAATCCATAAATAGCAATACCATATGGGTAAAAAGCAATCGTTGCGGAGCAAAGCAGCTTACTTTGTTTCTGATCTCACCACTGTTCTTCTCAACCCTATCTCTGACAACAAATCCCCCTCTCTCCCTCTATCTGTAAGTATTCACTCTCTTGTTATTACTTTATTCTTCAATCAATTTGTTCTCTGCAGTCATTTTTAAATATTCACTATCTTATTGTTATTGAATTGAATTGAATTAATCCTTTTGTAGTAATTTTATCTAGACACGTTTTTGTGAAACTCGTATGATCGTTGTGCAGGTAGAAGGAGAAGAAGATGATGATGGGTCAAAGGTTGGTAGTCATGATGTAATAATTGATGGGCCTGATACTTCGTCATTCACTGCGTTTCTGTATTCTCTGTGGTCTTCTTCGGATTCCGGGGATAACATTGGTGAAGCTGATGAGAAGAATGATGATGGGGTGGCAGGTGATGACTCTTCATTACCAGACTCTGCCACCAAGGAAAGTTTTGTTGTGAAGAGAAGTTTGTTTTCCAGGGGCAGGCATTCAATTGGTAGGGCCATTCACCAAGCTTCAAGAATGGGTGGATTTCGCAGCAGGGATAGTAAATACAGTGATGAAGGGCGCGGCGGCGGCGGCGTTGTTGAGATGAAGCGCATTGTGAAGGAGCCTGTGGCTGTGGCTGTGGCTGTGGTTGATCACCATCTGCCTGAACTTTCTGAGCCTTCAATGCTCGTTTCCGATGGTTTGAGGGATGCGGTGTATGCTTCACTTCCGGCGCTTATTCACGGCCGGAAATGGCTGCTGCTGTACAGGTATGTATGTCTAAGGATGAATGTGAAGGCATTTGGAACTGTTCTTGTTTATTGTGCTGTTATGAGGATAAGTTTGAAACTCTTCTTGTTCATTAATGTTTGTGAAGCACTTGGAAGCATGGTATATCACTCTCAACTCTCTATCGGAGAAGCATGCTTTGGCCTGGAGTGAGTTTGCTGGTAAAGTTTCATTGACCTTGGGAAGATTATCAGTGTTATGGATTGTTTATGAATTGTCTATGTATGTTCTGCATTGGAGCACGTTGGATTCGAGATAGATCATGCATTATAGTTACTTTCAATTTACTTAGGTTGGTTCCAATTTAAGAGTCAGAGTACATATTTTACTCAAGAACAAGCTGTTTTTTATTCAATTTGGCAGAAGCAGAAAAAATAGCAATTAAATTTGACAACCTTTTTTTTATTATTGAAACTTGCTAAACAAATGGATACTACTAACATATGGTTCTGTGGTACCTAAAAAGAATCCTTTTTTTTCCTTTAGAATTTAGCTATATAAATGATAATAAAGTTCCATAGATTGATGGATATTACTTTTCAGCATGACCTGTTTTATTATAATTAACAATATATTGTGTTGGTTCAAGGTGATTTTGACCTTCTTTTGTAGTTTATATTTGTGATATTGATGATTTTGTATGGATAAATGTCTGATTTTTAAACTGTTCTCTCTGCTAGCCCTGCTTCATTGAAGATTGCAATTTAGTTTGTATATCAAATAAAAATTTGGGGTATTTTAACTAATTCTATTGTAGTAGCATGCTGTAGTTTAACATGACTATGTATTGAAGTCCCTCATTTGTAGGTTTACTAGTTAAAGTTTATGCTATTTAATTATAAATAACACATCTTGGAATTCTGTTCTTCTATCATGGGTTGGCTTTATCTGATCGGCAAAGGTATATATGTATTATTGTGTCCTTTAATCAGCAAGACTAATTTCTATTATCTTCATTCTTGGATGGGTTCTCAATATCAGCTATTTTGTTCCAGGTTGTTGGAGACCGTAAAGGTGCAGTGTTTGGTGGTGTGGTTGAAGCTCCTCTTAGACCATCCAACAAGAGAAAATACCAGGTCCACCACTCACCTCTTATCTCTACTATCTATGTTGTTGGGCATTGGCTGCTTCATTTTGCAACATGTTGATTTTTTTTAAATTGTTGGCTTGGCATTAAATTTTGCACAGGGAACAAACAATTCATTTGTTTTCACTGAGGCCTCTGGTTGTCCTGTTATATATCGCCCAACAGGTATTTTTCACTGAGTTTGAATATGCCATTTTTTTATCCTTTGCCATTATTGCTATACTGTACTACGCTTCAAATCAATCATTGATTTGATCTATTTGTCAATTACTTGTATTGGATGAATGGCTAAATCGATAAATGAACATTTTAATTTTTGCAGTAAAATATGGTTTTGCTCCCTCTAAAATTTCGTCTACTAACTTTTAGTACCTCTGGAAAATTGTCGTGTGTTTTTTGTTCCTACAAAACTAAAAAGTGTTAAATTTGGTGTTGGTTAGCAACTCTGTTAAATGAATGACCAATGTGACAAATGGAGTCTGGCATATAAAATATTTGTTATTCACTTTTAGTGCTTCTAAAATACGGGTAGTTCATTTTTTCTTCCTCAAAATTGAAGGGACTTTCTTTTCATAAAAGAAATAGAATGTATAAAATATGCGTAAACGACATTTATTCACTACCAAAACCATGGAGATTTTCACAATTGAATACGCACACAACCTCAAACTTGTTACCCTCCTCTTGTTTTGTGAAAAAGAAACAAATCACTCAACTGTGGAGATGTCAACTAGTAGTCATCGACAATTCTTCCCATATACAACTGCTCCAAGCAACTACACGCTCTCCTTTAGAATACATAAAAAATTAGGGACGAAAATTTACTAACCCAAATCAAATTTGACACATTTTAGTTTTACAGGGATGAAAAACAAACATAATATTTTTAGGTATCAAAAGTGAAATATCGTACTCTTAGAGGGATACAAAAATATTCTATCCTAAGTGTTCTTTTATGTGAATGACTCTGTAACAAAGTTTGACGGAGTTACTAATTAAAGTCAAATTTGACATATTTTAGTTTTGTAGGGACTGAAAACGCATAAAAAATTATCAAGAGATTAAAAAGCGAATTGCTAATATTTTAGAAGGACCAAAACCATATTTTACCCTTTTTTTTTTCTTTTTATCTCAATAGCTATGTGGAATGAGAGAATTGAAGTTAATTTTGAGATGAAAAACGATGACAGTTTTCCTACATATGAATTCCCTGTGGGATTTAGTGGTCAACCTTTTAGAAATTATACTATAAGTACATTTTATTCAAAACAAATTATGTTCATTTTTAACTCATAGTCTGGTTATATTTCATAACACAATCACCACTTTCCTTTAAATTAAAAAGGCTACATCTCTGGATTAATCGTAAGATCATACAACGTCTTGCTAATGGAAATTTAACTTTTTAATATATAGAATCAATCCATACTGAGGAAGTCTTGATTTTACTTTTCTTTAGAGCACCAATGTGTAAGGTTTAATCTTAACTCTGTTCGTTCATCTGAATATCTTGTAAAGAATGATGAACTCTGATTTTCGACCTTCAAGCACTTGATCACCCAAAACAAAACAAAAAAAATTGATATGTTGCTATTGTAATGACCCTTAAAATGGTTATATATATTTGGTTTGAGATTCAGCATCAGTTTGAGGCTTGAGTTTTGAAACATGAAGATAAAATTACACGTGTGAGCCCCCTACCCCCTTGATTTGCATGGGTGACAGAAAATGTATATCTGGCTTTTTTTGGAATTCTATATGTTTCGTTTCTTCTTACTAACAACGTTGGATTAACCGCAACATTGCAGGAGTAAACCGCTACTTCACACTTTGTTCCACTGAGTTTCTAGCAATTGGTGGGGGAGGTCATTTTGCGCTTTATTTGGAGGGTGATCTGTAAGAACCTTCTTCATTCATTATGCTATCTTTTATACCCCTCTCCCAAAGCCTACCCTCTACAGTATCATTGGCCTGAATTTTGTTTTATTGTGTTTGTGGGTCACAATTTTTTGACATATCTGCTCTAGATTGAACGGATCAAGTTCGGTTTCGGAAACTTACGGGAATCCATGCCTCGCACATTCTCAAGAGTTTGAAGTGAAGGAAGTAGAGGTGCGCATAAAGCTTCTCAACCTACACAAACCCCTCACTCACATGATTGTTCTAGCTGATTAGTTGCCCACCAAATCCAAATCTATTAATTTTAGAGATATTTACTCATAACAAAAGCTCTTTCTTTCTTCCATGCAGTTGTGGGGCTTCGTATTTCCTTCAAAGTATCAGGAAATAGTGGAATTAACCAGAACAGAGACACCGGGGATCTGTCGCAGCTAAATATATCTGGATAAGTGTCAATGCCTTCGTGCCTGCATTTTATGGAATGGTGATGCTGACTCATAAACATGACAATAGTAAGGGATGCAAAGTTGATTGACAGACAATATAATATGATGAAGAAATTCCATGTATCCACTCTTGTTACCACCATGTAACATGCTTGTAAATATTTCCAATGCTGTACATACAGGTTCATACCCATTACAAAATGGCCGATTATGTGGGCAATAAAATTTGGAGCAAATTTATGCGTTTTCATACTTAGTTAATGCAGATGAAGGAAACCGAAGCCTATAAAAAAATAAAATAAAAAGGTAAAAACTGATCAAACTAAAGGACACCGTACATATTTTTAAGATTCTTTCAAATATTCAAGGATAACTTCTATAATTTTTAAAGGCTCGATTATTAAAAAAAGTCTTCCGTTTTAACAAAAATAATATTTTATTAAAATTTGATTCCTTTTATCAAAATCATCACTATTACTGATTGTTTAAAATCAGTGTAACACTACATTTTACAATAAATCTTTTTTTGTGTTTTATAAAGCAAATATTAAATGAAAATTAAATGCATGTTTGACTTTGAAACAAAATATATTTATTTATGTAGAGCACAAACACAATTTCCTAGATCATCTAATCAATTGTAGAACTATGAAAAAACACAAATTGAGAATGAAAACCCTAAACTTTGATAACTTATGAGATTTATAAGTCAGAGTATGAGATTTATAAGTCATAGTTTTTTTTTCTGATTCCTCACATTAAAACTCTCAACTCTTACATTAAAAACAATGGGTGAGTTCAAGTTTCTAAGAACAAGATAAAAAAATAAATATCTTACAACCTTTCACTAAGGACGTTTCTCATACAAACCAAACATGTATATAGTGGTACAGACTATCAGTTCTTTAACAAATGTTGATATTCATAAGACGGTCTAGCACATTTAGACCGTTGGGATTTTGGATTCAAAATGAGCGCAAATCGCTTCGCTATATGCTTTTTTCAATCTTGGAATTGACAACGATGAATGTGTAATTTGTATTTTCATTCAAATCAATTTGTTGTGGTTTTTAACCAAATATTTTATGCATATAAAATTTGATATTAATGTAATTATTTCATAAACAAAATCATTATAGTGAAAATCGACACTCTGCACAAGATGCAAAAGCTAATTGAATCGAGTGATTCAAATTTGTTGTTATGTGCATAACAATGTCACTCTAGGTGCTACAACATCATCATTATCCATTAATGTCGTTCATACGAATCATCATTAGTTAACATCGTTCATGGAAATTTAACATAAAAATTATATTGTATATTTTTTTAACAAACATCATGATAAAATTGATTTATTTAAAAACCAGTAGACTATATTGACCCTTAGTGCATGAACCAAATAAATAATTATGCTTATATTTTATCAGAACCAATCTTCACAACTTTCATATTTAGTAGAGTGAGATATATATTCTCTATCAATAAAAATAATATTTTAATTTTCGATAAATATAAGTTTCTCAAAATTAAAAAAGTATTATTATTTCATAAAAATTAACGTAAGCAACTCCTGGAAATACTAAGAGTATTTGGAAGACCAAAATCAAGTTGAGTAAATAAGGCATAAATGTAGATGTGGAGTGATTATGATGTTGGTAGTATAGTGTCTTTTATGTCTGTTCTTTCAGGCAGACACAGAGTTGTATACAACATCACATATGGTCATGTTCCTTCTTCTTGAACAGCATGAGTCATTGCCCCCACCACCAAAAAAAGAAGAAAACATTTCAGAAACCATTCAATTCAAGGCACACATGATGATGCAATTGCACAAATGTAGCAGCATAACGAATTGGTATGGCAGATTAGTGGATACACGCACTTTTGGTAAGTATATGGATACATCATCAAATGCATGCGCAATAACCACTTCCAATTCCACACGCACTTCATGTGGCTCACAAAAAAAAGTCAATAACTATCACTTTTTCCTTTACACAATTCCACTTTCTATTATAAAATATTTTCAAAAAATATAACAAAAAATTAATGATCAATATGTTAATTTATCATTTAATGATGTGTTTTTACATTTGTAATAAGAAATAACGAGTTAAATACAGATAGATAAAACTTATAAATTATAGTTCTACTTTTATTAAATTACATATAATCTGATTGAATAACACTTTATTGTAAAAAAAAATTCTATTTAGGGTTCACAACTTATTTTCTCATTGTTCTATGTAATAAGAATAATTAATATCTAAGCGTTTTCAAACTTTCAGAGTTTTTACTTTTACCACTGTTTTTCTTTTTCGAGGGTTTATTAAAGCCAAAAGTAAAAGCACTGGAAATATGCGAAAGTTCGTACCATTTCTGAACAGTGATAGTCACGCAACGATGTCGTTTTGTAGCAGACGTGGGTAGGGTGGTGGTTTACGGCGTTACGTGGAGTCTGTGATAGGTATGTGTATCTATATCATATCGATACTCAGTCACCGACAAATCAAATCGGAGAATTGAAATCGGCAGAGGAATCAGAATCAAAGCCCCGAATGGCGCCACCGCCACCACCCAAGTCAAGAGGTGCCACTCAGGGAATCAACAATGCTGCCAGGATTCAGTTCTTTTCCATTCTCCTCGCTCTCCAATACGGAGCTCAACCTTTGATCTCCAAACGCTTCGTCAGGTTTTCCTTTTCACACCTTTTTTCATCTTCACCGTTTCAATTCTGTACTATCCTCTTTGATTCTTGATTGCGCAACCGTTTTCATCTCCTTTGAAGTAAAATAAAAGTCCTGGAACTAGAATATAGTCGCCAATTTTTCGATTAAGCGTAGAAAATAATCGCTACTTTAATTATCGTTGCCGGAGTTAATAATCTTTTCCGTTTGATCTATGCTGTGGTTGTTGTAGTAAGATTGGTTAGGATTTAGTAGTAGAGCTTGGTGGATTAGGATCACAGGATTGACTTAATTGAACAAACCTGAATAAAAGTTGGCAATGGTGGGAGTTTGGAGGGTATGCAATTCCACTGGAAAAGATTAAGAGTCTTTAGAGAGTGGAAGTCTAGTAGTTGATCAAGTATAATGTATGGAAAAAAATAAATGGATCATTTGAGAAATCAGCACATGAATATATCCTTTCCTTTTTTGTATTGATGCTTGGGCATATGGAATTTGAAGGCCTACTTAGTTTGGTGCATGGTTTTATCAGGAAGTAGGGATTATAGTGAACCATTTAGATTTGGCTGCATTTTTTCGCCTTGTTTTGTCATACATTTATATAACTGAAGACAGACATTCTCAGAAAGTGGGAATTCAGGTAAACATGAGTTTAAGTGAGCAGTCTACTTCCACTACTGTGTCCTTGTCAGATTTGGCTCTTCTAAAGGGTCTAGTTTGCACTTTAGAGGATAGAATGCAGCTATAAGTGTTAATTGACAAATCAGTGACTGATATTGTGATAAAAATAAATAGTCATTTATAAAATTATGAAGTTGTTAAAATTCTTAACTGCTGATTTCCTAATTGACGGTTATAATAACACTTATCCTCTAAAGTGCATTTTCCTCTCTTTGGAGGAGTTAAATACATCCTTATTTATTATTTTAGTGTCTGATAGTGTTACAACTATTTGTCGGTTGTCCATGCAGTTATTCTTGCTCTAAATTGCATAAAATGTTACATGATGTTTTAAGCATATCCCACCTATTTTTTTCATATGCACGTAGAAATTAGGGCTTTTTTTCCATCTATTTTTTTAAAATTTGTATTTACATATTTTTCCTTGTGCATGATTACTGTGCCAGCAAATGTGCCTTCAGTTTTCCTTAGTAGATACAAGGATGCAATAAAGGGATACGACACACTTTGTATATAACATGCAAAATTGACTATTAACACAAACATCAACTATAACACGATTACTTGAACACAAAATGTAAGCATTTATGCATAGTTATTCCTAGTGAAAATCCTATAGTCTAAATTAAAGAGGCACAAATGTTTCAAAACTCACCATTAGTCACTATCCACTGTCTTGTATCCTATTCTTATTATAGTGTTGCTAATTAGGGCCCCTCAGAGCATTGCTTAAGGAATTAAAAGGACAAAGTTTTTACTGGAAATCATTTGGGAACACATTAAAAAATCACAGGAAAGTGCATTTCTCCGCATCCCAATAAAAAATTTCCCCTTTTAATTCTTTAATCAATGGGAAACTGGTTAACATTTGCCTTCTATCCCAATTCCATTCCATCCATACTGGCACAAAAAATGAAAAAAATGCATATTTAGGCTGGCATATCTGATTGTCTATCCCGCACAGATATGATGTTTTAACACCACTATTGTCTGGTAATCATCATGACATGTTAATTGTGATTACTGGATTTTAAATTTTAACATCTTTTAAGTCATTCATTTCCTTGGGCATTAAACCATTAATTGTGAATGACCACGTGAAGCATGTCTTGTAACCTATTTTCCTCTTCCTGCAGACAAGAGGTTATTGTGACTTCATCTGTTTTGGTATGTGAGCTAGCAAAGGTAAATCTCGAACTGTTCTATTCTATGTACTTTTGGCATTGATTATTATAAAACCTGTACTATAACCTACTTTTATTGACAGTCATCTATCTCTGTAATCTGCCTTTTAGGTTTTATGTGCAGTGTTTATCATGGCAAAAGATGGTACTCTAAGAAAAGTGTATAAAGAATGGACTTTGGTTGGTGCACTGACTGCATCAGGACTTCCTGCAGCTATATATGCATTGCAAAATAGTTTGCTGCAAATTTCTTACAAGAATCTTGATTCACTCACATTCTCAATGCTGAATCAGACAAAAATATTTTTCACTGCATTCTTTACATATTTCATATTGAGGTATGTTCCTACATTACACTTGTTAATATTTCTGCTATTTTTGGTAAGACCTATGTGTTCGCATGTGTGAAAGAGGACAAGCTAAATTGTTATCTACATTTGTTAAGTAAATGGTTTCACTCAATAGCTGTCGTGTCTGTATAACAAACTCAAATTAAAAGTAATTTATTCTAAGGAGCAGGAATTGTCCCCGTTTCTTGTGATTTTGGCTGGTCAAGGTATACTTTTGGTGTTGTTTAGGTTGTTTTCTTTGAACCTACTATATTCTTGCAGTCTGTGGGTTCGGTTCCATAGATACCTGGTGTTTTCTGGAACCTTCGACTAAATTTTGGATATGTTGATTTCTTCTGTTGGGGTGCTTCTGCAACACTTTCAGTGGGTGATTATATAGGGATACTCTTTTGAGAAGCATTTCTTCTCTTCTTCTCTTACTAGATGGAAGGATTTCTTCATTTCTTTGCTCTGTTGGGATGGTTCAACGTTCTTTTATTTTGGTGGGTTTCTTTTCCTTCTTCGTGATAACTTCTGTTTAAATGGGTTGTCTTTATTTGTTATTCTTCTGTCTATAAGGTTATTTTTCTTATTGTTGCTGGGCTACAAGTACTGATAGTACTTGACCAAATTATTAGCATAAATAGGATTGAATGAATACTAGGTTAGGGTTTTTTAAGAGATTTCATCCGTAGTTGTGTTCTCATTAATTCTAGGCCATCAGTATCTCTTTTCCTTCTTTAACCTTGGACCTATAATGCTAACATTGTACACTACATGGCATCTGATCATGCTTCCTACAGGCAAAAACAATCCATTGAGCAAATTGGGGCCTTGTTTTTGTTAATAGTTGCGGCAGTTCTTTTAAGTGTTGGCGAAGGCTCTAGCAAAGGTTCCTCTAGTGTTAATGCTGATCAAATTTTATTCTATGGAATTATTCCTGTATTAGTTGCTTCAGTGCTCTCCGGACTGGCTTCTTCCTTGTGTCAGTGGGCCTCTCAGGTTACCACAACTTCCAATTTTCTATTCAAATTTTAGTTGCTTGCTTGATAATGTTATTATTTATGTATTGATTCCTTCTATCACAGGTTAAGAAACACTCATCATACTTGATGACTATAGAAATGTCTATTGTTGGGAGTCTATGTTTGCTAGCCAGTACTTTTAAATCACCAGATGGGGAAGCTATGAGACAGCATGGATTTTTCTATGGTTGGACTCCTCTTACTTTGGTAATGTTCTTACCACTGTTTGACTTCTGTAATTTTAATTCTTAGAACTGTTAGACTGTTGTCAGGCTTATGATTGAAGAGAAGAACATAGATAAAGAAAACTGAAAGGTTCAAATTTTGGCATTCTGCCCTCTGTCCCATGCACACGAATATACATGTAAATTGGGTCTAATACTTTTCTATATCAGGATTTGGTAACAATTTTAATTTTTGTTGGGGAGACGAGGGCGTTTGATTAATTCCCTTAAATTCTTGTTGATGACAAATCTGTGATTAACTGCATTACTGAATAGTGAGTATGATAACTACTTGGAAATTCCTATTATGGACTTTTTAGTGCCTGATTCTATTTTTATCCATAGTTAGCGTGTCTTTAATAGATATTGATATACATCAACTTTAAAACGTTACATATATTTTTTTGTTCATTTCAGATTCCAGTAATGTTCAATGCCTTTGGTGGAATTCTTGTTGGTTTAGTTACAAGCCATGCTGGTGGTGTTCGAAAGGTAAGTTTAACTATGTAAATTGTTACTGAATTACTTTTGGTATGCACTATCCTCAGATGACGAGTAAAACGGTGATCAGATGTTAATCAGCCCTTATTCTTAGTTTGCAATGTGGTTAACTGGAGGGAACAGATTGCATGAATTTGTTTTGTCGGGGCTTTAATCTAAATTCTAAAATGCATTATTAATTTTGATTTAGAGAAATTATTTTTGCACCATATTGATGGAGCATTCATGGCAGTAACTGATTACTAATTTGCTAGTGGACAACAAAAAATTATTGAGGAACTTAGCAGTTTCTGGGCATGGTGACAATTCCATGACTTCTGAAATCATTTTACAGGAAATATAGGGGAGAAAACTCTCCGCTTTTTTCTGTTTTGTACGAATGTACTTACAGTGGCATTTATTCAACGTGGTTGCAGGGTTTTGTCATTGTTTCGGCTTTACTCATTACAGCACTGCTACAGTTTATTTTCGATGGAAAGCCACCTTCGCTGTATTGCCTTGTGGCTCTTCCTCTAGTGGTCACTAGCATTTCAATATACCAGAAATACCCCAATCAGGTTAAAAAGAAGGAGTCATAGAATCTGGCCATTATAGCATGGGGATTTATTCATTAGTTCCCCACTAAAACTATTTTGTTTTTTTTATCCTGAATATAGCAGCATATTGTAAATGATAGAACATAGAAGGCAAAGCATTCTTTTCGATGTCTTCTCAGTCTCAATAGAATTATGGTGTTATACAGAGTTTGTTCTTCTTCTTTAAATGATCATTTATTTGTCTCCTCCTTATTGTTTGGATAACAGGAATTCGATTTGAAATTTATATCGTAGGAGAGATTCCCTGTATCACCAGTGAAATTCATGCAGAAAAACGTTTGTTGTCGTTTAATCCTTTATCTCTGATGAATTTAACATTAGGAATTTTTTTTTATCAATTCCTATTCTTGAATAACATGGTTTCGTCCAGTAGAAAAAATAACATGATTTTGTTGGATGGACAAATACACGGGACTGCATCGTGCATGGACCCATTATTGATTATATGTATGTTGGGCACTTACTTTCCACACCCTAATAAGTTCTTTCTTCAGAATGTGTTTTTACATTCTGGATTCCTAATCCGAAAGTTACTGATTCTGGAATATAATTTTGCATTCTGGATTCGTGGATCAGGAGGTAGAAAAGTGAAAAAAAATATATTAATATTGTGTTTAGATTGAGGTGAGGATTTATGAGGAGGGGAGGGAGTTAATTTGTAAGGAAGTGTGAAGATGTGAGATTATTTGGATTGAGGGATGATAGAGGAAAATGAGAGAGGAAATTTCTAAGGATGATTTATTGAAATTTTTGAATGATGTGATAGTTAGGAGAAAATTTAGAAAATATTTTTAAAATGTAAAACGTAAGATTACAAATTTATCTTAGTTATTAAAAAATATTTAAATAATAAATTATGGTATATTTTTTTTTGTATAAGTTTGAGTTATTTTTTTTAATATATAATATTCATAATTATTCTTATTCTGTAATTAAAATTAAAAATATAATAAAAAATAATTTTATGTTAAATTGAAATAATTTTATTAAGTATATTAAAATTTATGAAAATAATATTTATTATTATAGACATTTATTATTTTATATATATATATATATATTTGATATTATAATTTTATTTTATTATTTATATATATTTATAAAAATTAAAAACAGTAAACACATAAAATGAAAAACTAAAAAATAAACACATAATAATAAAAAATATATAAACAAAAACATTAAACACATAATAATAATAAATTAAAAACAATAAACACATAAAAATAAAAAAAATGTAAATACATTTATAAAAAAATAAAATAAAAAAATGTAAATGTATTTATAACAATAGAAAATAATAAATATAAAAAAAACAAAACAGTAAACACTAAAAAAAATATAAATACAATTATTAAAATTAAAAACAATAAACACATAAAATAAACACATAACACATAATAATAAAAAAGATAAAAACATTAAACACATAATACAATATATATATATATATATATATATATATATATATATATATATATATATACACAAAGATATTTAATATAATAAAAAACAAAGTTAAATAT
>Ga0123342_1001443_pt1 | contig 39980 bp, 14 predicted proteins | sample Turbeawhitnodule_FD_89960 | JGI IMG/M metagenome (GOLD analysis project Ga0123342, IMG submission 89960) | Root nodule microbial communities of legume samples collected from Mexico - Turtle bean Mexico white nodule | ecosystem: Host-associated > Plants > Roots > Nodule | place: Mexico: Nepantla...
GGGTGGATTACAATACTCAAACTACCCCAGAACTATACTAAACCAGCACAGCAACACCAAGCACAGCCAAGGCTTCAACATCCTTCAAAGGGTTTGGATTCTTCAAAGCTTGAACACCACTTGATTCAACAATATAATCCTTGAAAGCTTGATGACGTAATTCTTGAAATTTGTTGTACAAAATTACTTCAATTTGTTTTGCTCGTTATGCTTGCATCTTCTTATAAAATGTTACATTTTCAATTTGAGGAAACCTTGCAACATATACACATACATGCACACATATATAACAAATATTATCATTTGTTTCCTTTTATATTATTCATTGTTAGTGCTTGAAATTGAAACTATAAAATTATTTTTCTATATGAAAGTTATAGATGTTATTCAAAGTTTAATCGCGTTGGATGCTACTTAAATGTTTAGTTTAATTTTGGTTGTGCATCTTACCATATATGTTTGATTATATATATAGAAATTTTGAAAAAACATGTTAGATACATAAGAATGGAGGGTTGAATTGTGTATAATTTTATTTTTTTTTTAAATTTATGTAAAGTTACATCTAGTGGAGTGTTGAAAAACGCAACCTTTTGAGATGAGAAATGATTTGTCAAAAAATGTTTCTAAAAAATTAGTTTTAAAAGTTTTCATTATTTTGTTAGAGCATATTTAATAACATACAATTTAAATGAGATTAAATAAAATATTATTTTATAACTCAGTTCTTGATCAACTGACTAACAAAGTATTATTTGTAACTCAGTCTTTATTGACTAGATAACTCAAGTATTGTTTGATCACTTAGTCACTATTGGTTAAGAACTCGAAGTATATTTTCTATAACGTAGCCACTTATAGCTAAAGACCTAGTGTATTGCTTGGAAGCAACCACTCCTGAATAAGACAATTACTTTTTTGAAATTCATACACTAATGGCTAAAAGGTTTTACAAAGAAAGGGTGATCTAAATGATTACATGTTTTTCCTTATTAGACGTAAATAATGTCTTTCGACGTACTCAAGGTTTATCCCCTCTTTTAGTTTGCTACATGAACACAAACAATGTTCTTATGAAGTTTAGGCCACAAAAAGCTTTGTGCAAGAATATTAACAAATTTTAATAACTCTAAATCACTTTTCCTTTTTCTTCAATTTGGAAGAATGCTTTAGTAGAGTGTAGAGGAAAAATCCCTTCTAAATCCTGTTTTCCCATTGAGAAACTTCTCTTTAGCTCTTCATCTTCAAGCTTGCGTATGTATACATAGAGATGTAAAGATACATTAATGGGCTCCATGCATCATTAAATACTTATCTCTTATTTAAGCAACTTCCTGATAGATGACATGACTTATTAGACCTAGGTTAGAGAACTTTCACCCAAATTAGAGTAAAATAGTATATCATACGTATAACCTTTTCAGGTTTGATAAAAAGCATGTCAGGTTTCAAGAAGCCTGAAGAGTTGGCATGACCTCTCTTGAACCTTAACCTCTCTTCCTTTTCACCAATTGTTTCACTTCTTCACATCTCCTTCCATCTTCAAGGAGCCAATACTCATAGTTTCAACCGTTGAAGCTAAGTAGGATTGCGTCAAAGTTTATCTTGTTATTGTTTTCCTAAGTGGTGGATTACCTGGATCATCTATGTTTCTAGTTTCATGATTGAAGTTCCAGTGTTCCTTTGATTTATGAAGGATGCTTTCATGAATTTTTTTACCATATCCTCTAACTTTGATATTTTTTCATTGAAAGAAGGATATTGTTGTTGTTGTTGTTGGTAGGGTTGTTTTCTATTAGAGGAAACATTGTCTTGTTTCCATCCAAAATTTTGGCTTGGATTGCTCCTCCAACCTTGCCTTCTTTCATTGTTCATGTACTGGACTTCTTCTATTATTGTGGGGTCATAGGAACATTGACTAGGAGAATGAATTTCTCCACAAACTTCACATGTTCTTGGTTGATTTTGAGTTTGGGGAGAATTGATGGCATGTATTTGATGAGGAAATTTAGACATTTTCTTTGTTAGGACTTTAATCTGTTGGGTCCGAATTTTGTTATGAGCAAAAAGTGCATCAATGATGCTTAGTTCCAACGCTCATTTCTTCTTACTAGCATGTCTATTATGATAAACTTGGTAGTTCATTGATGCAAAATCATTTATAATTCTAGTTGCTTGCTATGCATCTATTGTCATCATAGCTCCTCCAGCTGTTGCATCTAATATCATTTAGTGTCAAGCTTTAAAATATTATGAAAGATACTTACTTGGGTTATGTCTTCAAATCCGTGATTAGGGCATCTTCTCAGTAGTTTCTTGAAGCGCTCCCAGACTTCACATAAGGGCTCATCTAGTATTTAAGGTGTGGTTGGGGTAGGATTTAGCCATTCCTTTGCTAAGCCAGCTAGTGAGAAAGGGAATAATCTTACATAGACTGATTCTAAGTCCATTTCCTCGAATCCCATGGTTCCAACTAATTCATAAAAAATGGATAATTGAGTGTAAAGATCCTCATCATCCAATATAAACTCAAGAAATCAGATATATAGAATTTTCATTATGCTCTATTTTACGTTTTTACTTACACAAACTTTCCATACTAATTCAATAAATTTCCTTCTTTTAAAAGTTTGTTTCATATAAATTAAGATCATCAATTAAGGTTCAAAAACATGAATGCAATGTTAGAAAACATTTTAAGTATGTAAAAGTCAAGTATAGACACTCCATGATATGTTAGATCATCTAACGTGTAGAAGACGAAGTGATCTTCTATTATGTACAAGCTTTAGTGGTCGTCTAATATGTCCATGAGCACTAAGACCAGATTGTTTGATACTTTCAATATGACAATTTCTTTTTAATCATCTTATCTTTTATGATCGACTGTCATGTTGTATCTTAGGCATCGTTTGACATGTTGAGAGCTTTCATCGTCTGCTATTTTCTTTGTTGACAAAGTCGATCACATTCACTTTTGAGTATCATCTGGAATGTTCATTGATGATATCGTCTGATACGTTCTTTGTTGACAACATCTAACATAATATATTGACATCATCTGATATGTAAAAACGTCCAGTACATATATCATCAAGACATCATCTAGCGTATCTTGTTATGTCTTATGAGATTGTCTAGTGCTTCTGTGTACTGTGAGTCCATTTGGTAAGTCTTTTCAGAGTTAGACCTTTTAATAGATTTATTCATCTTAGAACATTAACAAGTCTGGACATTTTGTAATATTGTTAGAGATCATAATAAGTCTTATAGTTTCTATATCATCAAAACTTATAGACTTTCATAATTGTCTAATGGGTTAGTAAATTGTCTAACGCTGACTAGATCGTCTAGTGTCTTAACAACCCATATTTTGATAATAATACATAATAACACATTTTGATGTGTATGACAAATTACGTAAGTGTGAAATAGGTATTAGATGAAGTTTGACACAACACAAAATGCTCAATTATAAAAGCTTAAACATAGTCTTCAAATATTGGATAAAAATGCTCTATTATTGCCTATAATAAACAATTATTTGTGAAACATGTGAAAAGAAATTTTGATAAGATTACTCAATTATTATTTAAAATAATCCATTATTTAATCAATTATATTTTTAACATAATTGATTATTTGTGAGCATGAAGATAACCAATCTTGGCTCAGTAGAAGATAATCAATTATGCAATCAATATAATTGATTATATATTCATAAAATATAGAAAAATAGGCATCAACATCAGTTTTGCTCAAGAACTTGAAAATTCATGCTTTACATTTCAATCATACTAAACCATTGAGCAAGGAAGAGAAGAAAATTATCAATAAGGTGCAAACATCTTTAGAATATCAACACATATGTTTTGCCAACAATTTCCCCTTTTTTTATATATGGCCAACCAAAATCAATCATTTGTGTTAACTCATAACTTTTTTTTCCCGAAACAGTTAACAAAGTATATTTCTTCCCGTTTGAACATAATAAAAAAGTTAACAATTGTAAACGAAATATAACAATATAAAAAAAGAAAAGTGATCCCCCTAAGAACAATAAGGTTTTGATGGAATAGATGAAGATTTTTAATTTTTTTTTTGAAAAGATAGATCAATTTGAGGCAGTGAATGATGAAACCATGCAATTTAAGAGCCTTATTTCATGCAAAAGTACGAATCTATCTGTTATAGCAACAAAGAATAAAACACGGTAAGAATAACCAATTATACTTACTTCATAGATTATGTGATGCAAAAATTTGAAAATTTAGAAATTCTAAAATAAATAATCAATTAGATACAACACAATCGTTTATTTGTAAAAGATTAAATTCTAAAATGGAAATATAATTGATTATTGCTAGTGATAATCGATTACTTGTGAGAAATGAATATATTGAAAACACATAAAAATAATCAATTGTAATTATATATAATCAATTAACCAACTTAGAAATGCAAATTAACATATGTAAACACAATCAATAGGTGCAGTGATGCAATCCTAGCTTTGATCTTCATTTATAGATCTTCTTCTTCATTGTTTTGATTTGAATATCTTCTACGAATGATGAAGACTATTGTGAAAGCATAAAGAATTGTAGAAATTTGAAAGAGATGAAAATTATGACGGTGAATCTAAATGAGGTTAGGCCAACACTACTAGGAGGAGTCTAAACATTTGTCTAGCAAGAAGACAACTCTAGAGAGAACTTTGAACAAGTAAAAGTGTCTCAATTGAACAACATTTCATTACTCAAATTAAAGTTAAAAATAATGTACAAGAGACTCATATTTATAGGAGAAAGTTTCTCAAAACCTCTCAAATATGAAAAGTGTCCACACCTTATTGGTGCAAATCCTCTCCATTGAGGAGAAGACATGTGGAGTTTCATGCCTTCCTTGTCTACATCTATATTTGCACCCCTCTTTTACCATTTTACACACTACTTTCTTTTCTATTTACATTCTTCTCTACTTTGGCTCAAAATACAAGGCCCAAAACTTCCTAACTACTCTATAGAATTTCTACAAGGCTAAGAAGAAGAAGAAAACTTTACAATCTCTTCAATAAGTGTTGATCTTCATCTATCTTCTTAGCCGAAAGTTTCGAGACCGAATGATTTTCATCATGCAAGAAATATCCAAAATCTTTAATTCACTTTAGATTATATAAAATCTATGTAAGCAAGGGTTTGATGAAAATATTTGCTAATTATTTTGTAGTGTCAATATATTTGATTATGCATTCACTCTTAGTTTTGTGATCCCTAATAAAATTATGCATTATCTCAATGTGTTTAATTTTAAAATGCATTATTGGATTTCTTATAAGATTTATGACATTGGTATTGTCACATTTAAGTGGAATTTGATAAAGAGAGAAGTCAAAATCTTTCAACTAGTGTTTCATCCCTATGGATTGAGCACAACAACTTCTAACGACAATATATTCTACTTTAGTTGTTGATAGAGACACACATGCTTGCATTTTAGAATGTCATACTAGTGAATATCCTAATATGTGACATATAACACTAGTAATTTTGCTATCTATTTTACATCCACCAAAGTTAAAACCACTATGGCCTAACAAATTAATTTAAGCACCCCTAGGATACCAAATGCCAATGTTTTTAGTACCTTTGAGATATTTACATATTCTTTTTATTAAAGTTAAATGAGATTCTTTAAGTGTAACTTGAAATCTAGCACAAACACACACATACACGCACACACCAACTAACTATGCACTCCAAACGATTAACAGTCAAAGAGATTTGATCATACCTCTATATTTGGTTTGGTCTACTAGTTACCTTGTTCACTAACATCCAAGTAACATGCAATGACCATAGATGCTATTGATTCTTTGTAACTATCCATGCTAAATTTCTTTAAAAGTTCAGTGCAGTATTTGGATTGGTGTATAAATATGTCATTCTTGACTTACTTGACTTGCAGACCAAGAAAAAAGGTCTTCTCACCGATCATTGATATTTTAAATCCCTATTGCATGAATTTTGAAAACTCCTTGCTAAAAACTGTATTAGTAGATTCAAAAAAATATGTCATCAACATATATTTGTACAAATAATATAAATTTTCTATTTTTTTTGGACAAATAGAGTTGAATCTATATTAACTCTTTTGAAACCATTTTGAATAAGAAAAACACTAAGCCTTTCATACCATACTATGATCTAAGTGCTTGCTTCAATCCATACAAAGCTTTCTTCAACTTCTAGACATGATTTGGATATTCAAAATCAACGAGGTTAGGAGGTTTGAATATTCAATTTAGGTAAAAAAAAATTCTAATTTTTGTAAAAAATTCATTTTTTTAATTTTCTAGTTAATTATTTAAGTCTTAATTACAATCGTATATTTATTAAATAACTTATATACATATATATACATTTAAATAGTTTTAAATATATATTGAAATAATTTAAATTCATTAAAATGTTTCTAAATAGTGTTTAAATCTCTATTTGGATGATATGACATATGAGAAATTATGCTAGATTTCAGGTTAAGATTGATCTTTTCAAGGCCATTTCCACCATTAAGGATTGCATTTGCCTAGTGGGTAATTTGTCTAAAAGCTTTATGAGAAATGATATGTTCGACTTCAAGGTGCTTAAGTTATTTGATATTAATACTCTGAGTGACAAATTTTCATCCTCTTTATGTTAGATGAGAGTTTCCTTCATCAGGTTGGGTTAAAATTAATATTGATGGTGCTACTAGGGGTTCTCCTGGTCTTGCGGATTGTGGTGGTATTTTTCGTGGAAGTATGAGGGAGTTTATTGGTGGTTTCTTTGCTTTACTAGATATCCATATTGCTTTGATTGTTGAGTTTTATGGAGTTATACATGCTATTGAAGAAACTAAAAAGATGCGTCTTACTAGTTTATGACTTGAATGTGATTTTGCCTTGATTTATGTTGCATTTATTGCTATGACTAATGTTCATTGGATTCTTCGTAATAGTGGAACACTTGCCTTGATTTCCGTGGGAAAATCAGGTTTAGGATTTCTCACATTTTTCGTGAAGGAAATGCATAGAGAACAATTTCTTCATTGGTTTAAAAGACTTCCATCTAGTCTTTTTCTTAGAATTCTTTATTAATAGGTATAAATTACCTAAGTGTCACTTTTTTTAGGTTTCTTTATATATGAGTTTTGGTCTAGTCCTCTCATATTTGCTTGTATTTCATTTCTTTCTTTTTTTCATGTTTTAATAATACTTTTGTGTGTGGTGACAGATGATTGTTGATATTTGAGGTGTCAGTTTAGCTAAGATGTCAAGTTTCATAGTGATGCCTAACATGAAAGTTTTATATAAAAAAAATAATTTTGTATCAGTTGAAATCAATTTTACACTTTTAAGAATTGAAAAAAAACTTAAATATATTCATTACATGAAATAAAAAGGAAAGTAAGAAAATATATAAATAATATTGTAAAATACATTTTTTGAAATATTAAAATATTTATAATTTAATTCTTTAAATTTTTAAATATATAAATTTCTGTTGTATAGGTTTCAAATCCTTAATTAAATTAATCTATTTCTTAAATAACTTTTGAATTTCTTATTAAATTCATTTTGACACATATTAATATGCTTTAATTTTGTTTAATTTATTTATCCTATAAAAATCATAAAAACAATAATATTGGATTTATGATATATTTTATCTACTAAAATTAATGCTAAAATGTATTTAATTAATATTTTCACAGAAAGTATTTGTAGATTATCTATAAAAGTAATTTTTTTTACATTTCTAAAATGAAAACCTATATTATAACATGTTCATCTTTAAAATAAATTAGTGTCAATTAAATTAATTGTACATAAAATTTATCAAACAACTGCTGCTTTATTTTTAAAACTCTTATTATAAGTGTTAACTTAAATAACAATTTTTGAGTTTTGGTCAGCTTGTGTAGGAATAGAAATCTGTATCATTGATAATCTTATGTCATATCATCCAAAACAAGTAATAGTTGGTAAACAAACTTACTTAATGGTAGAAATTAAAGTAATTTGCTCAATTTTGATGTTAAATTTTATTGTCATTAAAATGGTTAAGCTTTAACTTACTGAAATGATTGCCTTGCCTTTATTGTCAAGTTCTAAATCATATGTTAGAATTTTTCTATGATGATCACTGAATGAGAGGCTTTTCTTTTTATAACACTAAATCATTTGTGAAATACACTCTAAAATCCTAAAATTAAGGTTGTGGTGATGGAGATAAGACCAAAATTAAGGTTGAAACAATAGCCTCTAGTGGAACATGAAAAGAGACAATTATTCTCCAACACACAGTACTAATTTCTCTCTCCTCTTTTGTGATCATTGCACACCAATTGCTTCCATTTCTCCCAACCATCCCATCACCAACCCATAAAACTTATTGTAAGTAAAAGCCTACCTGCTCCTTTCTCAAGACATCACAATCATTAACAAACAAACAAAAAATTCCTTTTGTCTTAATTATGTCAAATGTGTCTCTAGGATAATTCTCAAAGTGTGTGATATGCATTATTCTCTAGGATACATGATTTTGTTCTTTCTCAATATGGATTGCCAACACCATATTCATGTCTACAAATTTTAGCCTTACCTTATATCTGTTCAACACATTCATTTCTAGGAGGTTATGCTTTTTTTTCCCTTTTCTTGAGATTGATCCTTGTTCTTTTTTTCAGTAACAGAACATTGTAGATAGCAAACCATATATATACGTAAAGAAGAAAAAAATCATCAAAGTCGAACCATGTATGAACCAAAAAACATCCTCATAACTGGAGCTGCTGGTTTCATAGCCTCACATGTCACTACCAAGCTAATCAACAAGTACCCTAGCTACAAGATTGTAGCTCTTGATAAACTAGATTATTGCTCCACTTTCAGGAATTTGAAGTCATGTATTTCATCACCAAACTTCAAATTTATCAAGGGTGATATAGCTACTGCAGATATTGTGAATCATGTTTTGATAGAAGAGAAAATAGACACCATTATGCATTTTGCTGCTCAAACCCATGTGGACAATTCATTTGGAAACTCCATGGAATTCACCTACAATAATATCTACGGCACTCATGTGCTTCTTGAAGCTTGCAGGGTCACCGATTGTGTCAAAAGATTCATTCATGTTAGCACAGATGAAGTCTATGGTGAAACAGACTTAGAGGATGATATTGGAAACCATGAGGCGTCTCGGCTTCTACCCACCAATCCTTATTCTGCAACAAAAGCAGGCGCAGAAATGTTGGTCATGGCTTATCACAGGTCTTATGGTCTTCCAGTTATAACTTCCAGAGGCAATAATGTGTATGGTCCCAACCAATACCCAGAAAAGCTTGTTCCTAAGTTCATCCTTCTTGCCATGAAGGGTGAGAAATTGCCAATCCATGGAGATGGATCGAATGTGAGGAGCTACCTCCACTGTGATGATGTGTCAGAAGCTTTTGATGTCATAGTCCACAGAGGAGAGATTGGCCAAATTTACAACATTGGCACCAAGAAAGAAAGGAGTGTGTTAGATGTTGCAGAGGAAATATGCAAACTCTTTAAATTGAATCCTAAAGATGTTATTGAGTTTGTTCAAGATAGGCCTTTCAATGATAAGAGATATTTTCTTGATGATCAAAAGCTGAAACTACTTGGTTGGGAGGAGAGAATTCCCTGGGAGGAAGGACTGAAGAGGACAATTGACTGGTACCAAAAGAATCCTGATTGGTGGGGTGATGTTTCTCCTGCTTTAAACCCTCATCCACGTTTCTCAGCCATCAATCTCTCTGATGAAGCTCAATGGTCCTTTCAATATGGATACTCTAGGCTTGCAAGGTCATATACTGAAGTTGGAAGAAGCAATTCAGGATACAAGTTTTTGATATATGGGAGGACAGGTTGGATAGGGGGGTTGTTGGGAAAGCTTTGTGATGAAGACAGAATTGATTGGGAATATGGAAGAGGAAGATTGCAAGATAGGAAATCACTTGAGGAGGATATAAGGAGGGTAAAGCCAACCCATGTGTTGAGTGCAGCTGGTGTTACAGGAAGGCCTAATGTTGATTGGTGTGAATCACACAAGGTTGAAACTATAAGAACCAATGTTGTTGGTACTTTAACACTGGCTGATGTTTGCAAGGAGCAAAACTTATATATGATGAATTTTGCAACTGGTTGCATATTTGAGTATGACAAGGAGCATCCCCTAGGATCAGGCATTGGGTTCAAGGAAGAGGACAAGCCAAATTTCATAGGCTCCTACTATTCAAAGACCAAAGCCATGGTAATATCTATGAATTTCTTTCTCATCTTATTTGTTTTAGTACCATACTCTCATTCACCTAAATACATGCAGGTGGAGGACCTTCTAAGAAATTATGAAAATGTCTGCACATTGAGAGTTAGAATGCCAATATCCTCAGATCTTACCAATCCAAGAAACTTCATCACAAAGATTTCTCGTTACAATAAAGTGGTAAACATACCTAATAGCATGACAGTGTTGGATGAACTCTTACCCATATCTATTGAAATGGCCAAGAGGAACCTAAGAGGGATTTGGAACTTCACCAACCCAGGGGTCATTAGCCACAACCAGATATTAGAATTGTACAGGGATTACATAGATCCACAATTTAAATGGGAGAATTTTGATTTGGAAGAACAAGCAAAGGTAATAGTTGCTCCAAGGAGTAACAATGAAATGGATGCTTCAAAGCTCAAAAATGAGTTCCCAGGATTGTTGTCCATCAAAGATTCCATTATCAAGTTTGTCTTTGTGCCTAACAAGAAAACTTGAAGATGATGTTACAGATTTTGCACTTTTAATATACCATTGTATCTAAATTTTCATGTGGAAGACTGATTGTAAGAATTCAAACATAGGCTTGTGTGTTCTTGTTCTTCTATGTAATTTATGTAGTCACCATATTCTTTTGTGTGACACGTTTTGTACTTTACAAGTTTTGTGTTGAGAAAATTATTGCCATTTTACCAATTTGGGATTGTTCATACTAGAAGTAGTTAAAGATAAACAAATTTGATTGTAACATTGATGTAATTAATATTAATTATTCATGGAATGAAATTAACTAAAATTAAATTTTTAGTTTGATGCTTGCTATGTAATTTTTCTCTATCTAAAATATAATTGATTAATAAAAAAATAATAAAAATTAGGTGAAATTATGAATTCGAACTTTCAAACCCATTATGTGTAAACAAATGCACAGCTGAGATTATATTATTAATGAATGTTGAATCCAAAATGTGGACGAGTGGTTAAATTTTACCAAGATGGTACTCTTGTTGTGAAAAATTACAAAATAAAAAAACACACAATATTTATATTTATAATGATTTTAAAGATAAACATAAAACTAAAATATATGAATGAATATCATCCGGGTTAGGTTTAGAGTTTAAAAAATATATCAGGTCTTTTTTAAATTGTAAAAAGTTGTTTTCTTTTTTATTTTAAATTGTAATATGTGAAATAGCATATTTGCCGGTTGAATAAAGTTTTAGGATTTTTCAATGAATAGTTATTGATGCGACAAATGATCATTTACACACATAAGTGCAAGTGCAAGAAAATGAATAATCAAGTCATTTACATTGATTCACTCGAAATGTAACATCTTAAAGAGATTATGGATATACCATTTATGAATAACAAAATTTATAATAAAGAGACATTTATACAACATAAGTGATATACATTGATGTCTTTTTAAGTTAAATTATACAAGCTAACTAAAATAAACTACTGCAAATAAGTCTTTATATAATTGATCCAAAGAAAATATAAGGATTCAAAATAAGCGATAAACAATGCAACTCCTAAGGTTGTATTCAAAACATCATTTTTTAGATAACTCCAAAATTGTCTCATCTATTTCTGAACCTCTTTGTCTAGAATATAGACCAAGTTAGAGTAACTAAGGGAGTGAAATAATAAATTAACTATATAACTTTTTCCACAATATTTTTCATAACATGGTGTTTCAACAACTATAATGAAATTATGTATTAAGTGTAAGTAAATAACAAAATTTAACTCATGAAATAGTAATATGTGTTTGTCTCTAGATATTTTTTAACTTTTATGTTTTCTTCTTATTGGCCTAATGTTGACTTCAAACATTCTAAGAGGCGTCCTTCTCCTTTGTGCCACGAGTTCCCAATATTTATATCACCCTAGGGAATTCGAACCTAGGCGACTTTCATATCATTTCAAAATTATTTAGTGACGAAGATCTTAATATCTTTTCAGTGATATGTTTTCAACAAATATACTTTACAATTTACTTTCTCAAACAACTCGTGAAACATAAATCATACTTTAAAATTTAGCTTACTAGAAACTATGCTTTAAATTAAAGGGAACAATAACTTTCAACAACACTCACAAAACATATCAAAAAATATAATACTATACTTAAAAATCTTTATATACAATAATTATATTTAATAAAAAATAATGATTTTATAAATAGATCGAAAGGAAGGTTCAAAAGGTAACATATATCTTTAGAAAATAATTTCAAAGGTTATGTTTTTGCAATATGTGACTACATAATTATCCTAGGTCACATTTCATACCACAAAGAGAGGGAAACAATGGAAATAGGAGAACCACTCACATTAAAAGAAATGTTGATTTGTAGAACTTTAAGAGAAGGAGGAAAAGCGATGGAAAACCAAGGAAAAAGAAAGGAAGAATCTTATGGTTCATGCACCTTGCGTGATAAGGAACCTTTTTTCTCTCAATTCTTAACTTTCTATGTGTAAATAAGAAAAGAAATGAACTTGGGGCTATTTATACACAATTCGCAAAGGTAAATCCACTAATTGCATCCCAAATTGATGTAGTTTGGAAAAAATCACCTTGTCAACATTTTGTTGAGAATATTGCAAACACTTAGAGCTTATTTGCTCCAATGAACAAGAAATTAAGGCATTTAATAAGCCATATTCATTGAGTGCATTGAAAATGTTGAATAGATTAGCTCTAGAGATAAAAACATGAATTTTTAGGTACTAGGATTAGAAAGGTTTATTGACTTTTGAGGGCCTAAGCGAATTTTATAGAAAATCTGCCGAAGTTGTTTTTTGTATAATTTTGGTAAGCAAAATAAAAATGGTTGCACGATTTTTCTTTGGTAAAGGAATTTTTGAAAATGAGTTTAAAGAGGATAAATAACTTTTCCACCTAATATCCTAAACAATAGTTTTGAATAATACAATAATCTCCCTTTTTAGATTTTTTGTCATCGAAAATTGAGAAAACATATCTATTTTACTTAAACATAATAATAGCAAGATTTCATATTATCTTCTTTCTCCTAAGTAGCTTTTTCCATATAAATCTCCTTTTAAACTTTCACAAGTGGAGTGGTCTTATTTCTAAGTGTCTTGACAATTTGAGAACGAGTTCATAAGTAAGGTTGGATTTTAACTAAATACCTCTTAATTCAATAAGATATGAATGTTGGAAAACAACACCGGTAGGACAAATCTATATAAGCTACATTGGGCAATCACTATCAATATTTTATAAAGGACCAACAAATCTTGGACTCAACTTTTTAGCTTGTAAAGCTCTTCCAATACTAATGAGAGGAAAAACTTTTAGAAATAAATGATTACCTTCCTCAATATCTAAAGCTTTTTGTAAATGAAAAATTCAACATCCTATAATTTTGATTAAGTGCTAAAATGAAATAATAAAACATGAATAAAGTATTCCATCTGTCGGATGATATAACATTGTGTAGTCTTTTCTTAGGTTTGATAAAACTTATATAATTAGATTATACGCTTATAAGAAGAAATTATATACATAACTAACATTGTACTAATTGCACACACACATGTGTGTGTGCACTTATTATTTGGATGCAAGAAGTGTCTATTGCCTTTGTCTTCCAAAGTGATCCGTTAAAGAACAAACCAAAGTCTACATCAAATGATCTCTTGGAAAAATAGTTAAAGTTATTTTCTTCAACAACCTTCTGACACAAAGAATTTAAAATTTGACCAGTCTATATAAAGCTCCTTATCAAGAAGAATATCAAGAGAGTAGGGTAACACTATGCCAAATGCGGTTGAAATTCCTCATGCCTCTACAAAGCTTCAGAAAGATATCCAATGTTGAGAATAGAGAATCTTCCATATCCTTGGATCTAAAAGAGTCTTTAGAAGAAAATTGAGAGTGTTCATCCAACTACGTAGGAGATAACTAATTCATTGCACACGTTAAAAGACATAATTCCCTTCCTAGAGAGCAAAGAAAATTACATGAATTAGAGGAAATAGCTTAAACCTTGTTCTCGTTAAAATACGTTGTCCTCCCCAATAGTAAAACCCAATGATCCATTGATCATTAAAACCTTCAATCTTCCTACCTTAGTCAAGAGTGGTTGTTTGACAAACAATATTTGTTAAGCTAGGAGTGACTTGGTAAAGAATACTCAATCCAGAAGTGGCTAAGTTACCAAAGAATACTTGGTTAAGCCAGGAGTGGTTTTGGAAAGAATACTCCTTGATAGGATTAGCCAAGAGTGGCTGTGAGCCGAAAAAAATTACAATAACTAGTACCGATTAATAACATATATATGTTGGTACAATCAGACTCAAATAAGCCAAGAGTGACTTATGTCAAGGATACTCACTTAATTCAGGAGTGGCTTGTGTCAAGAATACTCAATGAAACAACCAAAAGTGAAAGAGTACGCCAAAATGTGTTTCGTAGCATTAATCTACCGAGTAGAATTCAATATGTTGATTGAGAACTGGATGTGGTCTCTTACGACATAGAACTAGTATAAATTGTTGTGTATATTTTTCTTTCGCCTAATGTATCTACATTACATGTTATTATTGATTGTATTAACTAAAGAATGAGAGTTATTGTAAAGACACAAATTTGAAAATTATTTTTTATTCAATTATTTCACTTGAGATTTTAACCTGCATTACTAAAGATCTATTAGACGAAAAAATTGCAATGATCATTTATTGAAATGAATAAGAAAACACCTCAAACAAATGATTGAGTGAAGTTAATTAGTTGTGTCTGAAATGATGCATTAAATGAAAGAGTTACAATATGATTCTTTGATAAATTCAATCATCCTGTGAGTACAAACAATCAAACAATATTTGTGAAAAGGTTTTAAATTAATCAAAAACACAATTTAATCTCCATTGTTATGTTTTCCTTATTTTCACACTTTCCTTTTTTATATTTTCATAAAAAAAAATCCTATCTAAAGTTATTTTTATTTTATCCATAATAATTTGGATTTCCTAATTAGTCTCCTAAATAATATTTAACCTATAAAGATATTGAGATCTAGGTAAAAACTATTATACAACCTACAACTATGTACAAGGGTAGGAACTATCACAGTAGATTTTTAAGTAGGCAACCTCTTCTTGAATCAATGAAATATTTGATATTATTAAAATATTATTTTATTATTAAAACATTGTGTAATAAGAATCACTCTTAGCTGTTGAAGATGTATAGAATATTTATTATTTTTTAAAAATGTAAATATTGAAGTGTTTAGTAAGATTGAAGTATCTTTTTATTAGATTGTCCAGGTGTCATGTATAGTTAGCTAGTCTGACCTTTACTTATAAATAGAATCTTGTAATGAGTTGAAAGAGTTGATTCAGTTACAACTTTAACTTTTGAGTCATAATCTCTACTTCATAATAAATTTCGGCGGTGGATGTAGATTGAATTTCGCTTCAACTGAACCTCGGTATCTTTGGTGTGTGATCTTCTATCTCTTTGTAGTGAAGTTCTGAGAAGTATTCATGTAAAGAGAAAAAATAAACAAAAAAAATGAATGAAAATAGAAAGGTATCATAAGATGTTAGGCAATAAAGATGGAAATTAAAGAAATATAGCGTTTCTATTTTCTCCTGTTTAAGCGTGTAGAAAATGAAAAAATATATACAAAAGTAACGAAAAATGAATGAGGGTGATATAACAAACTCAGACAATAGAGAAGGATAAGCATAAAGGGAGAGAATGCGAGAGTAAGGACGTACAAGAGGTTTTATGGGCAAAAGATATTTCCAGAAGTGAATTGAGAGAAATGGTTTTAGGAAATGTTTTTGGAAGATAAGAGTGTGTAGACAGAGATAAGAGTGTGAATAACATGATGGGAAGTGTCACAAATACCATTAAAAACATGCACGTTACAGTAGTTTTAATCTGACATGATACAACCTTTTATTTCTTGTATATCAATGTTGTTGACAATGAATGCTTAAAAGAAAACATGGAGAATCATAAGCAAACGACGCAAGCATGTCCCAAGGTCAAAATCTAAATATATTTGGAGTTTACATGTCATATATATGTTTTAATGATTGACAAACTGCCAAAAAATTCGTAACGCTAAGATTGATGTGAGAATACAAAGAATGGCAACTGCGAAATTTGTAATGCCTAAGCAGATTAAAAAACCTTAATCGAAGTTCTCAAAAGAATTATATTTCCTATATACCTAACTGGTCACTTATCCTGCTTAGTAATAATCTTGTTGAATGCATATTTTGAAAGGAACCAACTAGGATGTTTGTGGAGCTGAATCTTCATCCATTGCTCTCCAAATACTGAGCAATCTGCTTTCTCATCTTTTCTTCAATGCTCTGCCTGTAACTCTTTGTGGCAGCTGCATCTTTAATTTTATTATATTTATAACTGCCTCACACCGCAGCAAGAAGCAAGCAGAAGGAAGACACTGTACTGTACAACTTAACAGGGTCCTTTTTCAGGTATCAGTGGAGTCAATCATGTAAACCCCAAATCAGAGACCGCACCTCAAACAACAAAAAAGGCAAGTAGTGCGTGCATTATGGCCCAATAAAATATAATTCCAAGCCGTAAGACAGGTTGTCTCATTAGAGTCCGATCACAAGAAACCCTGCACAAATACGAATTAAAAGCCATTCAATAAACAGAAATTTAAAACCATGAAAGCATAGGGAAAATATACCCACCATAAGCCATCAATCAAGTCAGTCAATGGTCTAGTAAATCTTGGGACAATCTTGGACGAGGTGAGGGATTTGAAACCATGGACTGCAACAGAAAGTGGGAAACCAGAATTAAATAAAAGGAATCATAAGGCATAGCTGAAAGCACCAGAAATCAGTACAAAGGTTTAGTGCAGAACTACCTTTGTCATCCTCTTCCTCTATCCTACTGGTACTACCAGGGTCTGCATCTACAGCAATGGCAATATGATCACTGTTGCCCTTGCGCAAACTGCGTACTTGAGGTGCTACAAAAGCCCCCGATGGTGACCAATGGTTCATCTATAAAAAACGGGGAAAATGAATTCAATTCCTTCAAATTTAAATCAACCATAACTGTGCCAATGCCGTGACCAAAACGAAAAAATCTTTAATTTCTTTTAATCACTAAGTTTTATTTATTTCTTGTTTTTAAAAGCAAGTGCTAACTATCATATTTAACCAGAGTAAAAAGGTCGTTACAGAAGAGAAAAAGTGCACATATCTTATTATCTAAGATAACTCAAACATAAAACCGAACTTTCAAACTGCTTCTGTTTGTCTTGAGTTGACAATTTTTTTAGAATGAATGTTGTTAAGCAAGACAAGGTAATGGCACAGTAACGTATTTCATGTTTTATTCAATTTGAGGTTTTAATTTGAAAAGAATTTTACTTAATCCAGATTTATTATAATATTTTTGTACTAGTGCAAATGACCAACTATTAAATAAATAAATGATTTTCTCACCACTGGTTCTACCTCCACAATCTCTGAGCTTGTGCCAGCTCCCTTTCCAGTTTCTTCCACACCTTCAAGCAAATTTAATTGCAATTCTTTCTGGTGTAAGGACGTCTCAAGACTTTCTGTTTTGTGATTCAATTCTTCTACCTTACTCCTTTCTATTTGCAACATCGCATCCTTGCTTTCTACAACTTCCCTTAGATTTTCCAATTCTGACAATAAAGACATAAGCTTCTTATGAAGTATTTCTTTGCATTCATGAACCTGGCTATTGCTCTTCATATCAGGATGTATATCATGCGCCCCGTCATGAGACACAACCATATCAACCCATGTTAAGAACTCAAAGATCTCATCAGAACTTCTCTGATTGCTCATTTGTGATGCAAGAAGAACATCATTAGTGCATCTGGTAACCTCTTGTCTCAAGAATGAAATTTCAGTATCTCTTTCTTGCAACTGGGATTGGAGCTTTTCAACCTCAGAAAGGAGATTTGCCGAAAGGTGGTGAAGCTCATCAAACTTGCTGACAGTTATGGAAAGTTTTTTTATAACCTTACCACGAGAAAATTCAAGGTTCTCAATCTCTTGATTCTTTTGTTGAACAACCTTTTCAAGATCCACAATCTTATTTGTCAATTCTTCCATTTGTGTTTCTTCCTCATCAAGGGCATGCATTAGTGCTTCGATTTCTGCATTAAACCAGCAAGTTTCAGAAATATTGTAAGTTTCTCATTTGTAAAAGAAATATTGCAAGTTCACTTCTTAAAAAACAAATGAAACAGAGAAAACCCACCTTGGTCTTTGGCAGCCAGTAAACCAGTCTGAGATCGCATCTTCTCCTCTAATGCAGCAGTGGTTTCTTGCCTATCCTGCAGCTCATTCACTCTCTGTTCGAGTACCTTCCTTTCTGCCTCAATCACTTCCACCTCTTTCTTTAAATTATGTTCTTGAATCTTAAAAGCTTGAAGATCTTGAGAGTAACTGTTTGCAGCAGCTTCAGCATCCTTGATTTGTTTTACCAGATCTGAGCAAATCCTATCTCTTTGAACATCCTTCTCCTGAAGCTCTCTCTGCAAATTTGCTATAGTAGCCTTCATTTCTTTTTGATTAGCATCTAAAAATTCAGCTTTTATACTAGTAAACCCTTTCACAGCCAACAGCAATCTATCTGCCATGGTTTTAATACATTCCTCAGATATGTCATCATCAAATGAAGGAGTTTCCAAGTTAATTCCTAGATCTGAAGAATCAACCTTCGTCCCAGACAGTTCAGCCTTTTCATTTTCAAGTACAATGGAAGAGTTATTGCATGCGTCATAGAGGTAGGCAATGATCCCACGTAATGCAACAAGTTTCTCATCATGCTCACTTAGTTCTTTCTTCACAGTTTCACTCAACTCTCTTTGGGAAGTCATTTCGATTTGAATATTTGCCATTAGTTTAGAGAGAGTTTTGTCTAGTTCCTGTGCGAAACTTGAGTGTATGTTTATTTTTTCCTTCAGAGAACTGACCTTTATCATGAACTCTTGTAGTTGATGACCAAATAGACGAAGATTTTCAACTGAAGTATTATCATCATACTGATCAATTGCATCAAAATCTCGCCAAGAATCTGCAGGCACAGAGCTCTTCTGGAACAAATATCACAAGTATTTAGGAAGGAAACAAGGCCATATTACCAAAAATAGTACTAACAAAGTGCAATTAAGCCAAACACAAACCAAAAAGCACATATGCAACAAATAAAATTTGAGCTATAAACTTAAAACAGAGCGAGGGTTTTTGTGAGTTTTTGTGCTGGAAGTGCAGTTGCAACATTCTATATATATTATATAATATAAATATGTTCCATTATAATAATAGACGTAAATGCTAAGACAACAATGAACTCAAATTTCCCATTAATCTTAATCTAAAATCACATTATAACATATTTACCATTACTAACAAAAAGTGAAGAAAATTATATTCAATAAAGGAGTGATTGAAAGTAATGCCACTAAGATGCTGATAAACAAGGAGAAACTATGAAACCAAAAAACATCTCAACTTTCCACTGCTCATTCTTTCTAGTTTGAAAAGTCAGAGTTCATTTAAAAATATCTAAGACAACAACATTGAGGAAACAGAAACTACAAAAAGAAAAAATAAAGACCACCATCACCAGCCCCAAAAATTTGAAGTACAAGAATTTAAACTAACACATCCCTGTCATAAACTGCATTAAATCTTATATTTTTCATTCTCAAATTCACATTATCTCTTCATCTACAGCGTGAAAGAAAGTTGAAGTAGAAATACAGAAAATGTCAGAACATGATGTAAAATATAATTTTGAACTAGTTCGATATCCATGTGTTATAAATACCTTATTAGATGCCCAGTGATCTTTGGTGATGGATGAATCCACCATATTTGTAGCATTGTTTCCTTTCATGCATGACTCAAGACCAGCCTCCAGTTTCCGATAAGATTCCAAATCAAAGAAAAATGCATTGGAGAGTAAACTGTGAACCTCACCAAAGCTTTTGAAGACTAGGTTCAGATTAGATCTTAATTCCATGATGTCAGAAAAATGGCTCTTTCTTCCCTCCTCGTGCAAGGCTGATAACTTTTCAAGATGTGCAAGCGCTTCCAATTTGGAGGCCTCAGCTGAATCCCTTTCTCTTCTGATATCCACAAGTTCAGTAGTCACCTTTTCCAGCTCCTCCTGAAAACTATCATTCCTTTCTTGAACCTCATTTAACTCTGCCAGTAGGAGTTCTGATGCTCTTTTAGACTTCCTGGATTCTTGTTCTAAAGATGCCACAGTACTATGCAGATCAGAGCATAGTTTCCCAACCTGTTCCAACTTCTTTACTGGATCACTCATATGACCTTCACCACCAACCTCAATCTCACCTAACTTGTTCAAAATCAGTTGCAGAGCATATTCTTGCTCCTGCAAATGGTGCTCTGTTTCTTCCAAATGTTTCTTCAGTAGCAAACTCTCCGATTCAAGAGCTTCTAACCTATCTGGGTAGGTTGACAACTGTCTCAACTTCTGTTCACGCTCTGCAAGTGTATTATCCCGGTTGCTGATCTCAGATTTCAAGTGCTCCATCTGAACAGTCATCTCTTCAATCGTTTGTTTTAGACTGTCTCGGTGCTGCACCAATGACTTCCCTTTCCTAACTGCAACGTTTAACTTCTCTCTAAGAGAAGCTGATTTATGCTCCTCCTGATTAAGAAGCCCTTGCAACTCCTCAATTCTTTTAGTCATAGCTTCAACTTCACCAGATAAAGATATTTGTTTTTCCAAAGATCTATCTCTCTCCTCCTTCACATGCATCAATTCATTCAAAGACTTCTCCAGATCTATTTTATATCTATCAATATCTGTCTCCTTATCAAGCACATCTATACTTCTTTCTTCACAAAGTGTACCATCCTCCTTTTGTGACTGTAGTCCATCACCGAAAACCCCATATGCAGGATTCTTTGATGAAAGATTTGCATGATTTTCTATAAGCTTTCTCAACAATTCTTCCAAGGAATCAATCTTCTCACTACCAGAAACCAGATTTTCTGTTTCAGATTCTGACAAAGCATCAACAACTAAATGATGCAATTTTCTGATCTTACCATCAATGATGAGAATCTGTTCTTCAATGGCAGCTTTCCGTTCCAATTTATCCTTTAAATTAGCTATTTCATTGTGCAGTTTTTCATTCTCAAGTTCAGTTTCTCTTGTCTGTGCAGATAGTTTCTGTTCTATTTTCAGCTTTTCTACCAGCTTTCCCAGTAATTCTTCCAAGGAATCAATAGGTGCATTACCAGAGACCGTATTTTGTGTATCAGATTCTGACAAGGCATCACCAACCAAGTCTTGCAACTTTCTGATCTTCTCATCAATAGTGAAAAATTGTTCTTCAATTGCAGTTTTGTGTTCCAATTTGTCCTTCAAACTGGTTATTTCCTTAAGCAGCTTTTCTTTCTCAAGTTCAGTTTCTCTTGCCAATGCAGATAGTTTCTGTTCCACGTTCAGCTCTTCTACGAGCTTTCCCAGCAATTCTTCCAAGGAATCAATAGGTGCATTACCAGACACCATATTTTGTGTATCAGATTCTGGCAAGGCATCACGAACCAAGTCTTGCAACTTTCTGATCCGGACATCAATAGTGAAAATTTGTTCTTCAATTGCAGTTTTGTGTTCCAATTGGTCCTTCAAACTAGTTATTTCTTTAAGCAGCCTTTCATTCTCAAGTTCAGTTTCTCTTGTCAATGCAGATAGTTTCTGTTCCATGTTCAGCTTTTCTACGAGCTTCCCCAGCAATTGTTCCAAGGAATCAATATTTTTGTTTCCAAACACCATATTTTGTATATCAGATTCTGACAAGGCATCACCAACCAAGTCTTGCAACTTTCTGATCCTGCCATCAATAGTGAATATTTGTTCTTCAATTGCAGTTTTGTGTTCCAATTCGTTCTTCAAACTAGTTATTTCTTTAAGCAGCCTTTCATTCTCAAGTTCAGTTTCTCTTGTCAATGCAGATAGTTTCTGTTCCATGTTCAGCTTTTCTACGAGCTTTCCCAGCAATTCTTCTAAGGAATCAATATTTGCATTACCAAACACCATATTTTGTATATCAGATTCTGACAAGGCATCACCAACCAAGTCTTGCAATTTTCTGATCTTGCCCTCAATAGTGAAAAGTTGTTCTTCAATTGCAGTTTTGTGTTCCAACTTGTCCTTCACACTAGTTGTTTCCTTAAGCAGATTTTCTTTCTCAAGTTCAGCCTCCCTTGTTTGCAATGATAGTTTCTCATTCTCATGGAGCAAAGACTCCACTTTTTCAGAAAGGTCCCCTCTCTCTGATGTGAGTGCACTAAGGTCTTCTTGAAAAGCAGACACGGTCCTTTGAGACTCTTCCAGATCGGTATTTAGCAATCCACAATAACTTTCATATTTTTCGATCTTAAGTTGCAGAGCATCTATATGATGATTAGCCTCAGTAAGTGCTGCACATATACATTCAATTTTATCCTCTGCCTCCATAGACTGCAAATGTGAAGGCATTTCAACTCTATTTACAAGCTCTTCCCATCTTTGAAGCAAGCTGTTTCTTTCCATCAATGACTGCTCAAGCATTTCATTTTGCTCAGCCAACCCATAATACCTACTCTGCAACTCCTCAAATTTCATTCTAAAATCATCCGAATCTGGTTGTAGCTGACTATCATCTTTCCACGAATCTCTGACTGCATAACCAGCATCAGAGTATGAGTCTCCTCCCGCAGCATCTTTCTGCTCCCAATCATTCAATGCCAATGAGTTTCCAGAAACTGAACTAGCCAACCAATCAATCTTTTCAATTGTATCCCTTGAATGAAACTGCTCTGGAAGATCTAAGTCTTCCAATATCTCTTCTATCCTCTGAAGCATTGAATCTTTAAGGAGAAACGACTCTCTCAAAGCATTAGATGAATTACGTATATAAGAAAGCTCAGATTCCAGAGCTTCCACACATTCACCAGCTCCTGCATATGTCTTAAGTTTTGTTTCAACCTCTTGAAGTCTATTATCTTTCAACTGTAACTCTTGAAAGCATCTCTCCAATTCACTGGATGTCTCTGCTAAGGACTGCTTGAGGCCATCTCGCTGTACAACTAGCCCTTTCCCCTTGGCAACAGCTATGCTAAGTTTCTCACGAATGGAGGACACCCGCTGTTCTGAATGCTCAAGTTCATTTGCTTTCTTGTGTAATTCAGAGCGAGCAACAACAAGAGCTTCCTCAGCCTGATATAAGCTTTCCTTCAAAACAAGGATTTCATTTTCATTCTCAAGACGCTGTGTGTCTAGATAATGCATTTTTTCTTTCAATTCAGCCAATTCCATCTCCTTGGATCCATATTCTTCTTTAGACGTGTGATACTGGATTTCAGCCTCTCTGATTTTCTGTACAAGACTAGACACCAAAGATTCTAACCATGAAAGGGGCGATTTATTCATATCAAGCTTTGGAATATCTGTATTCAGCACACCTGTCAGATCTGGTATTAGCTTACTAACAGAATCTAAATCAACACACTTCATCTTCAATTCTTCCAATTCTGTTTCCCTGTGCATCAATTCCGACTTCATCTCCTTGGTAACAGACTCAAGTTCCTGCTTCTCGGTTAATATATTCCCAATATGTTTCAAGATGGGCTGATAGCTATTATAGTTAAGCAGTTCAGGCAGCACTTCACTTTGTACATCTATCTTATCATCCATAGTCCCACCATTTCCGAGTACAAGTTTCCTCAGGTCACTGTACATCTTATGCAGTAGACTAACAGCCAATTCATTCCTCCCAAGCAGATCATCACATTTTGAACTCACTTCTTTATACGATGTGCACATTATTTCATGCTCTGAATTAGTAGATTCAAGTTTCTTCTGCAGATCAAAAATCATTTCAGCAGCTGCATGAACTGAAACTTTTAACTGATGAGTGATATCCAGGTCACCATGGGTGTCAGAAGTGAAAGTTGTGCACAAAGTTCCACCAACTGATTCTTCCAGCTTCCCAACTAACTCGACAATTTGGGCCACAGACATATTCCAGCCTTGCTCAAGTAGCATTGCCCTCTCTGTTATCTCCTTTTGCAAATTTTCCAGTTGACTGCCAACACTAGAAGCCATATCAATTGAAATGTGTTTCACATCATTCATTTCAGTATGTAATTCACTAATTGTTGATTGACAATATCCAAGCTTTTCATAAAGTTCATTATTTTTGGCTTTAAGACGGGCATCTTCTAGCTTTAAAGTGTCACAAAGTTCCTCAAGAAGAAATTTCTTTTCTTGAATATCACCCAGAAGTTGCTTTACGGATTCATACTGAATGGTTAGTTCAATGTTGGATGCTTCCATATCTGAGCAATGTTGCTTCAATTGTTCAAACTGGTCTTTGAGATCACTATACTTTGCGTCACCAGTTTTCCGATCATCTCGCTCCACCTTGAATAATGCACCCGCAATCTGAACATCCAGCTTCCACTTCGAAAGCAATTTTTTCAAATTTTCAATTTGTTTTTTGGTCAACTTAAATGAGTTTGATGATGACTGAACATAACTGGAATCCTTTGTTTCCTCCTCAGGCTCATCTTCATGTCCTTTTGATTCAAAAGCCTGTATCAATTTTGAAACCACAGGTGACGAAACTTTTTCACCAGACCTGCTGGAGGATACTGATTGAAAATGCAACTCATTAATTGCCTTTTCAAGCATTGTCAAAACTTTCTCTGCCTCATCCAAGCAATCCTTCAATGAAACAAACCCAAGATCATCATCAAATACCTCACATTCAAGTCTATTCACATGTGGTCCCACTGGTGCACCTTCCTCTGGCTCCTGATCCATATGCAGAGAATCCTCGGTAATTGCAATTTCAACGCCCTTACTTTGTTCATTGGCTTGACGCCCAAGGTCCCTGGGTTGAGATAGTTGTTGGCTGTGTTCCTTTCCAGTGTCTTCTATTTTATGCTTATCCAAAGTGTTATTGCGAAATACATTTTCTTTGGAGATTTGTTCCAAGTGCACTGTAGCTTCTTTAAGGTCACTTTCAAACCTCAATCGATCCCCCTTTTCTATAGATAATTGCTCATTTAAGGCAATGATTTGAGAAGAGAGTCTATGATTCTCATCTTCAAGATGTTTAATCTTATCACCTGAAAAAGCAAGGTTCCCATTTAAGTTGGAATTTTCTGTCTGTATACTCGCCACCAGATCTTTATTTTCAACCAAATCTAATGACAGCCTGTCAATCTCATGTTTGAGATGCTCAATTTCAACTTCAATCTTATTCCTCTCTTCAGTCACAGAAGAGATCCTGTCAATTAAGTTGGACTTCTCAAGTTTTACTCCTTCCATCGAACTGTTTAAGTCAGCTAATTCAGTCGCCAGATTCTTAATTTCAAATAGATGAAATTCCTTCTCCTCCAAAAGTTTATTTTTCTCACCATTTGTCAAATCAAGAGTTTCATTCAAGCCCTTCTTTTCCACCTGTAAACTTGAGATAAAGCCTCTGCAGTCAGCCAACTCTTTGGATAATTCCAATGAATCTTTGTGAGACATATCAAAATTATTCTGCAGCTCAACCACTCTGGCAGAAAGAGCTTCCACCTCAGCCATGGCAGCATTAAATTGATTTTGTAGTTCCACATTTTTGCTAGAAATATCATGTAGATCAACACGGCAATTATCAAGTTCTTCACTAAGGTGTTGATTCTTCTCATTAACTTCATTATGAGAAGCACGAAGCTGATATATTTCATCAACCAACTGATGACCCTGGTTATCAGACTCCAGTAGTTCAGCTAGTTGAATGTTAAATATATTTTTCATTAAATTTGAAAGAAACAATTCTTCTTTGAGACTCTGAAATGCTTCTGAAATGTCATGGTCTGATAGAACTGAACCACTGGCTAAAGGATCCAAATCAGACTCTGCTCCTCTTGCCTCAATCAGAAACTGACACTCTTGTTCACTAAGCCCCCTTATAATTTCAGCCAGCTGCAAGAGATTAAATGAGTTTGCATCAAAAACAGAAGACACATCCAACGGTCTGGCTGGATCAAACTCATGACCTGCCCTTGACTTTGGATCTTCAATTGTGAGTCCAACATGAGGGCATTGCTGATTAAACCCCTCCAGAAGTCCCCTATCCTGTTCAACGAGAACTACATCACTATTCTGTTCTTGATTAGACTGAAGGAGAATTTCTTCATGGTATGAACTAGGTAATGCTTCTCTCTCCAGATTCCTCGCTGAAGTCCCTGAAGCTGCAATATCATCTCTCTGACCTTTATCAAAACCTGAAAGCTTATCTGACACAACCTCGTGAGAGGAGAGCAATTCAATTGACTTGCTCCGTTGTTCAGCTTCATGAGACGCCTCCCCAATTCTTGCTTTCTCCAAAGAAATTCCCGAAAGAGACTGGTCACTCTCACCAACTTCAGACAAAAGAAGCTGCCTCTGATCATCATTCACGAGATCAGTGCTTTGACAAAATTTCTTCGTGACCAAACCATCTGCCTCCTGCATTGCCCCTACCCAGCAACAAATGAGAATTTAAATTATAAATCAAATCCATTTACTAGTTTTCCCAGCCTGCCCAATTAATATCCTAATACCTAAACATAAGGGTATAACATTAATGAAGGTACAGAGAGAGAGAGAGAGAGCACAACCTAAATCTGTTACCTGATCTTCCCTTGTTTGCATCACAGATGTATTCTGAATATCCTGAGATAAAAGCAACAATTCTTCCCTCTTTTCACCCTCTCTTTCTGAAATAGACTCACCCGCTGCAGATGTGCCAGGAGCAGACTGGGACAAAATGGAAACAGGTGCAGATGCATGATCATGTGTTTCTCCTCCTTCAGGAACCAGGCTACCTGAAGTTCTCAAAGACACATCCTCTGCCACATCAGCACCAATGTCTTTAGCAATATTCCCTTGAACAGATAACTCATTATCTTTCTCACAGACCCCAGGAGCCCGATGTGCTAGCTCAGCATTAGAATCCAATACAGTTTCATCACCTGTATTATGTGTCATGACGACTGATGATGAAACAACAGACGGATCAATATTGTCAGGAGGTAACGAGTTTGCCACAGACTGTGACTCAGATATTTCTGTATTAACCACATTAGAGTGACTGTCATCCTCAACATTTCCATCAGTTATCTGAGATGACACCGTTGAAACTGAGACACTACTTGCAGCATCAGAATCAGAATCAACTAGCTGAGGTAAACCAACTTTTTTTGATGATTTTCCACTGTTACTACCACTTTTATGGTCCTTCTTCTGACGAAATTGTTGGAGCTGAAGTGAAAAACATAGTGAAAAATAATTACGAACTGTAACCAGTCAATTGTAACTATATATGTTCAAACAACAAAATAAAATGAATCAAATAGAAAGACAAAGACAACATTAAATGCTTTATTAATAATAACAATTTTAATAAAACAAATTCAATCAAGTTTACACATCAGCCTTCAGAAAGTAAATGAACAGGTGAATGAATGCTACAGTGTACAGTCCTTAGCACTGTTTTCTTAGATGAATTTGAATCCTATAAACAAGTTGAGGCACATAGTAACTGCTCACGAGTAAAACAAGGGATTACACACTCACATACAGATTTGCTAGGTCTTGGTGTTATATATAATGAAATTCTAAGCCATTGACACCTAATCCACTCATCACTGGTCATCAAATCTACATTCCCTCTAAAGTACAGTGTACAACACCCCACACTTCTCAGATACGAAAACCCTAGACAACAATCCCCTAACTCTGATAGGAACCAAAATCCTATTACCAAAAACACACCCAGGAATCACAAGAGCTACACTTCCTTCACCCCCTCCACACACAGAGACACACTTGTCAAAGCAAGAAATGAAACTCGTATTGCAAAATCAGATACCCTTTTCCTGCCAGCTGCGAGTAGATCGGTACGGCTCTTGTTTCGGTCCATTCTCCGATCCACCCCGTTCTTACTCCCCACTGTACCCGCAGGAATCACCAAAATTGAGCTCTGGCCATCGCTAAGATCCTCCTCTTAAACTGCAACCCAAAAACCAACCGAATCAAATCAAATTTGTACACAATTACAATCATTAACGCTCTTCACAATCTAAAACAAAAATAGAGAAACCAAAATATTACATCCTCCAAATTGAAACTTATAAAACACACATAAATCGTGTTGGTGCCGTGCGTGAAGGTGTCAAAAATTCATTCTTATTCCGTACAAACCAAACACTGAATAACCTAACCATCTGATTCGAAACGCAGCGAATAATGAATGAAAAATCGGAAATGAAAATAAATAAATAGCAAAAGCTTTAAGAGGGAAGAGAGAAGAACTTGATTGAGAGTTGTTGAACGGTAGAAACGACGTTCTAGCATGCCATTATCATTAGAGGTGAGGTGAGGTTCGTTATGGCTACGGCTTTGGCTATGGTTGCGAATTGAATCCTTCTTTCTTTCTTCCTTCCTTTCTTTCTGTTTCTTTCTTCTTGGCTATGGTGTGGTGGTATTGGCAGCAGCGCTCATCAGATCTAAACGCAAGCGTTATTTTCTCCTATGGTTTAAGAGTCGAATCAAGCAACATCCATTTTTAATTTCTTTATAAAACAAATTTTCATTTATGACGTCAAAAACAAAATAAAAATAAAAATAGGGTTGTTCGGTTTGGGGTTTGGCCAAGTGACGGTTGGTGTCGGTTTCTTAAGGGAGCAGCAACTCTAGTGCGGAAAATTTTATGGTTTGATAGTCTTTTTGTCTGCTTTAGAAACTAATTGTAATTTTCAAAAAAGAAATTAAAATAATGCAATTAAAAAAAATGTATTATTGGGTGTTATTATTAATTGTTATCAATCAAATTACAAAAAAAGGATATTACTTTCTGTTATGCAATTTTTAAGAAATTTTTATCCTTTTTGTCTTTGTAATTCTAACTACCATATAAAAATAAAAGCACAATTGTACTCTTTCATTTTAAATTTTATACACATATTTTTTGTATATTAATTTAAATATGGAGACAATTCAAAAGTATATGGAGACAATCAAAGTGTATTAATACATAATAAAAAAATTTATCATTGATATATATTAAATTTAATGTAAAGAAATGTGGATTCAAATTCTAGTTGTAAGACCCGTAAACCCCACTCCCACACCTTCTTATTCTTTCTTTTTTTCTCATCCCCTCTCTCTTTATATCTTTCCCTTTCTCTTTTCTTAATCTAATTTTTTTTTTATACAACTCATCTATTTCAAAATTTGATATATCTTACACTACTCAAGAGTTAGATTACATTTTTACCTTATAAATTTTTAAAGAGAGTAAGTTTATCTTTACTCTATAGTTTCTATGATTTATTCATAATCATAGTGGAACCAGTTGAAAAAAGTGTCCCTCTCAACTTGATTAAGCTCATAGTAAAATTTGGTAATATTTGGATAACTTACTTTAGGTCCCTAGATTTTAGAGTGGTTTTCTTGACCCTGTTTGAACATGAATTATCTCGAGATAAGAAATTACAAATAAGGAAAGTTATTTATGTTCTTTTATAGAACCTTAAGATAGTTGATTTAGACAATAAGTTAACCTAATAATTGGATTATGATGTTAGAGTATAGAGTTACTTAAATTGAATTTGATTATGGGTTAATGAATTTATGAGTTTGAATAGTTGATCACCTATTTATAGGTCTTGTTGGACTCAGACCATTAAAAAAATATTGAATAGTTATCATGAGATATAAATGGACTTTATAATAGTAACATATAACTGCTAGTAACTTATAACCGATTTAAAATTTGATTTACGTGTCTTAAATATAATATTAAACAAACAATTATTCTTTGAATATACCCGATCATAATTGAGGGCATGTACACAAGTTAAAAGTTAAAATTTTAAAATCATATATATATATATATATAATATATATAATTTATATATATAATTTATATATATATATACTAGGTGTTTTTAACCTGGGTTATGCACGAAAAGGAATGCAAGATATTATTTATGAAGTATTATTAATCTACTAATAAATAAATTATATAGTAAATATTAATATATAAAAAATAAAAATAAGTATATACGAATAAATAAATAAATTAAACATACTAAAATTAATATAAATAATACATAAACATAAATAATACACATAAATAAATAAATTGTTCAAGTATCAACAAACTGATACAAATTTTGAGGAAAGTAAATAACAATAAACAATTAGGTAAAAAAAATGATTCATCTTAAAAGGCAAATAACTCAAATTTCTTTATTTGGTATATTAACCTCAATTTCAGAAATAATCTTATTCCCTTTTTTGAAATCATTTCACATACTTAAATTTTTCCGCCACGCTTCAAGTTTTGTTTGATTTATTTGACACATTTACTTCACTATATTGTATACAAGTATAATTTATATAATTATATATAAATATACATGTAAATGTAAATAAGAAAATAAAAAAAATTATAAATCAAATATTAATATATAAGAAATAAACATCCGCATATAAGAATAAATAAAAAAACTAAATATACTAAAATTAATATAAACAATGCATAAATATAAATAATACATTTAAATAAATAAATTGTTCAAGTATCAACAAACTGATACAAATTTTGAGAAAATTTAGTAACAATAAATAGTTATGTAAAAAAAGAACGCATCCTAGAAGCCGAATAACTCTAATTTCATTCTTTGCTATGTTAATCTCAACTTAAAAAACAATCTTATTATAACATGATCGGGTGCATTTATTTAATATAATTATTATTAAAGTTTGATTTCAAAATTGTTATAAGACTATATATGATACTTTATTAACTTTTAAATTTTGATTATTCAAATTCATAACGATTTTCTTACCAACCTTAAACTGAAATATCTTAATAATAACAAATTTAACAACAAAGATACTTTGACCTAATATAATTTGTATATAAATGAGCTTATATAAAGTTTTCCTTTCAACCCACTCCTGTTATGCTATGCACGAGAAAGAATGCAGGATATTAATTATTTATGAAGTATTATTATCAATAAATAAATTACAAAATAAATATTAATATATAAGAAATAAAAATTAGTACATACGAATAAATAAAAAAACTAAACATACTAAAATTAATATAAACAATGCATAAACATAAATAATACATGTAAAAAAATGGTCAAGTATCAACAAACTGATACAAATTTTGAGCGGAGTAAGTAACAATAAACAATTATGTAAAAAAAGTATTCATCCTAATAGGTTAATAACTTGAATTCCATTATTTGGTATGTTAACATTTCCTTCAAAAACAATTTTATCGCCTTTTTTGAAGTCTATAACATGGAAAAATTATTTCATCCCACTTCAAGTTTTATTAATTTATTTGACACGTTTTCTTTTACTATTTTCTATACAAATATAATTTAAATAATTTAGGAATTTAATTTATTTCAAATTTTTATTTGTGTGAAACATTAAATTATTTAGATTCTATATTTATTTATGATTTTGAAAATTTTAGAAATATTATTTATTTTAGATTATTATTTAAGTAGGAAATAAAATAATTTAGTATTTGCATTTATTTAGAACTTTGAAAAACGTAAAATTTAATTAATTTAGATTTTTATTTAAGAATAACATTAAATAAATTAGTAATTTTATTGATTTTCAATTTTTATTTAAGAATGACATTAAATATTTTTATACTTATAATTATTTAGGATTTTGAAAAACTTATAAATTTCATTTATTTTAGATTTTTATTTAAGTAGTAAATAATTTAAGATTTTATAATTATTTAGGTTTTTGAAAAACTTGGAAATTTTATTTATTTGAGATTTTTATTTAAGTGTAACATAAAGTAAGTAATGATTTGTGTTTATTTAGGATTTTGAATAATTTATAAATTTTATTTATTTCAGATTTTAATTTAAGTAGGACATTAAATAATTTATAATTTGTATTTATTGAGATTTTGAATAATTTAGGAATTTTATTTTTCATATAATTTATTTAAGTAGGACATTAAGTAATTTAGGATTTGTATTTGTTTAAAATTTTGAATAATTTAGAAATTTTATTTATTGTAAATTTTTATTTAAATACGATATTAAATAATTTAGGATATGTATTTATTTAAGATTTTGAATAATTTAAAATTTTAATTTATTTATGTTTTTTTTATTTAAGTAGAACATTAAGTAATTTAGGGTTTGTATTACAAATTTTACTAATTTAAAAAATTTATTTATTTTAGATTTTTATTTAAGTAGAACATTAAATAATTTAGAGTTTGTATTTATTTAAAAAATTTAATAACTTAGGAATTTTATTTATTGTCATTTATATTTAAGTATCACATTCAATAATTTAGGATTTGTATATGTTTAGAATTTTGAATAATTTAGGTATTTTATTTATTGTAAATTTTTATTTAATTAGGATATTGAATAATTTAGATTCTTATTTATTTAGAAATTTGAATAATTTAGGAATTTTATTTTTTTGATATTTTCATTTACGTAAATAATTTATGGTTTGTATTTATTTAGGATTTTGATTAATTTAATAATTTAATTTTTTTATATATATATTTAAGTAGAACATTAATAATTTAGATTTTGTATTTATTTAGAATTTTGAAAATTTGCAAAATTTTTACATTATTATTTAAGTAGGAATTAAAATAAATTAGGATTTGGGTTTATTTAGGATTTTGAAAAACTTAAAAACTTTTTTAATTTTAGATTTTTATTTAAGATGACACTAAATAATTTAGGATGTATTTATTTAAGATTTTGAATAATTTAGGAATTTTATTAATATTGGATGGTAATCCATTGTTTTTTCTCTAGGTCGCAATATTCAAAAAGATTTTGATGCAGAACATCAGGTTGCCTACAACAGTTGTGCTATACAAAAAAGAAAATTTGCACAAAGTTTTTACAGTTTTGGTATGAGTTTCTAAATTTTATAGACTATTGTAACAAACACGATTTAGTTTGTATTGCTTTATTGGTTTTTTTTTGGTTGGGTATAAAGGTGTTTTATTTTGCAGGGTAGTGTTTCCATGTCTCAGACCAATTTGAACACATGATAGTCTATTGTTTTTTCTCTAAGTCACAGTACCTCGTTGTATTGACAACTTTGACACTTGTTTGACTTGTTCAAAATTATTTTAATGCACCACATCAACTTGCCTACAACGGTTGTCATATATTGAAAGGAAATTTGTAGATAATTATTTACAACTTTCGTATGTTTTTTGGAAGTTTATACACTATTGTAACAAAGATTGAAAGTTTGTATTGCTTTATTATTTTTTGTTGGGTATAAAGTTCTTTTATTTTGCAGATTACTACCAATGTAGTGTTTTCCCATTGTTCTCTAGGCTATGACATGTTTATTATTGCTTTATTGCCTTTTTTTTTGTTTAAGTATCAAATTGTTTTATTTTGCAGATTACACACCCTTTAAAATTTTTATTCTTATGTTGAATGTAATGAATGTATATTACTTTGTGTTTTACACCTTCATCATTCATAGTGCAATATTTAATGCAATAATATTCAATGACATAACATTTCCTTTGGCAGTCTCACTAATATAACAACAACCATTTGAATTTCTTATACAATTTTGATTCCTCTATACTCAGTTTGATTTATTCTTATGTTGGATATATGATTAACTATTTAATGTGACTGCAGATTATACATTATTGCAATATATCATCATTCACATTGCAATACTCAGTGCAGTAGAAAATAAAGAAAGACAATGACAAAATATTCATATTATTTATCATTCTCAAATTGTTTACATCAAGCTTCAACAATCAATAGAGGAAATTACATTGAATATAATCTAAATAGTTTACATCCAAATTTGATTTTACATTGATACCAACTTCTCTCATCAAAGTATACAAAATGTGTCTTTACACAACCAAAGAAAGTGGTTCTCCTCTATTAGATTCAATTCCTCTGTTTAAATCAAAGTATACATGTGTATTTACACAATTACAGATTCCTACAAATATGAAATAAGCATGTTCTTCAATCCATTTACACCCTACGCGTAACAAATAATTTTAAGTTACCATAATCTGAAAAACATAAAATGGTAGCTTGAGAAGAATCAAACAGTAGCTTGAGAAGAATCTAACATAAAAAAAAACATCCATGTTAAATACAATGCGAAAGAAAACATGTGACAAAACCATTATCAAAATGAAAATCATCCAACTTGCAGCAAAACAATGAGGAAGAAAAAAACTAAACAACAAATGCATATCATAAAAAAAATAATGCACTTGAACACGAATATGAAATGAATTGATGAATCCAATGAGAAGAGGAGAAGAGGCCCAAAACATAATGAAAATGAATATGAAATGCACCACAACAAACTAGATGAATAAAGAAAAAAAAAAGGGATATTGAATGCAATGTCAAATCAGGTTTGAAGAGCACGTATATATAGTCCAAAATCGCAATTCAAATTAAAAAAATTACCTTAAATGGTGCTCTCACTACAAAAAAAATGTATATTGTGGCAGTTATTTTGTATAAACTGATGTTTATAACCGCCACAACATACGCTTGTGGTGGTTTCCCAAAATAGTAAAACAAAGAGTCAAATAAGAAAAAATAAAATTAATGAAGAGGAATGCAAAAGGGTCCTTGTAGAACAGTTAAGTATAAAAAAAACTAGAAATTTAAACTAGTTCTTAGTTTAATGTAATGATAGAAGCACTCAATTTAAACTAGTTCTTAGTTTAATGTAATGATATTTCACAACTAAAAACAAATTTGTTTTTGAAAAAAATTCAACTCTGTTGAAATTATAAGAACAAAATTATAAACACAAAGTTCTTCTCTCCCTTATTATACCTGCTGATTGAGAATTAAAAAGAGAGTTACATAATTATTGTTTCACTTTAGTTTCCTGTTGAATATTGATCAAGGACTTTCAGTCATTCACACATGGACACATATGCCTTTGGTATATAGAACATACTTTTAAACAACCAAGAAACAATTTCTAACTTACTCATTCAAAATTTTGATGATGTTGTCTCTTATTTGGCTGAAAAGATTGGTGTTATCCTGAAACTGGAAACAATATAACCAAAAAGGCTTAGGGTCAGCGTTACAGTGGCCAAGAATATCTTAAGAAAGCAAAGATATAGTGAGAAATGAAAAACATGAGAATTTAAAGCAGAGAGGGAAAAAAATATTCAGACCAAGAAGCTTCTGATTTGCAAGAGCCACAACCTGCACAAAAGAAGTTGGGCATCATTAGCGTGTTCACTTGAATGAGTAAGATATGTGTAGGAATTTCATTAGGTCGAAGATTCCTTAACTTTGCAGCATCAAATTGACAACACAAACACAAATATTAAGAAAATGTAGGAATTTATATTATAATACAAATGACGCACGCAAATTTCATGTAAGATTTCGATTAGAAACTTGTAAAATGACAAAAGATATTTGAATGTCAAAGATCTTTCGCCATGGAGCGCGGCCTCATCACCCTCGCGATCTCAATCACGTCTTCCAGAGCGATGTTTCCATTGTGCTTCATGTTCTTGTTCTTTTTCATGTCCCTCTCGGGCTCTTTGAGCGCTTTAATGACAAGCGCGGCGGCGGAAGGCAGCACCATCACCTTCGCCTGATGATTCTGAACGGTGAGCTTCACCGTCACGTGGAGGCCCTTCCAGTCCTTTGTAGTCTCTTTGCGATGTCTTTACTGATCTTTTTCGGAGAAAGTCTCAACGGGCCGATCTTTGGCGCGAGAGAACTCGTTGCGCCCACCTCACCACCGGTGACGTGAACGAACACGTCCACCACCTGCAAGGGATCAAACTTCAGTGGCATTGGACCGCTTATTTTTTACTAGAATGGTGTTGATTAGGGTTATTTGCACCTTTTTCTCTATCTAAAGGTGGAAGGGTTTACGCTAATGAAAGTGAGTAGATTTAGGGTTTAGTGATAGGATTGAAAGACTGCTATTTGTAAGAGGTGAAAGGCTCACTGTGAGGTTTCCAAAGAGATGATAAAAAAAATGCGGAAAAATAAATATTCCAAAGGAGAATTGTGACAGTTTTAAATGATCCCTTTTGAAAGAGAATTATGGCAGTTATTAAACTGTCGTATTACACGAATAATTGTGGCGATTTTTAATAACTATCATATTAAAACCTCCACAATATACACATTTTTTTGTAGTGTCTGTGATTCTTCTCATTAAATGCCAAGAACACTTGTTGAGGTTCTGTTGTTTCTATCTTGAAATAGATTATGCACAAAACAAATACTTTTAAAAATATCAAAAAGCAAGAAATAAATAGAAATTTCATGAACATATGTCTTACAAAACTGGAACATGAACTCAAAAAAATGCAAAAGAGCAAAAACAACATTAAAAAACCATAGCGAGAAACAGAACAATAATTATATGAACAAATGACTCAAAAAACTGATGAACATTAGAATATCAGAAAGTAAAAAAAAGAAAAAACAGCGTTAAGAAACCATGGCCAGAAATAGAACAAAAATTATATGAACGGTATAAAAGATTACCTGGTCCATGGAGAATGAAAAGAAGAAAACCGAAATCAAATCAAAAAAATGCTCAATACAACACTGTATATATAGTGATAGTCATTATCATTTCAAATTTCAAAACCAAGCGTCATTTCTACAAATCTCTTATTGGAAAAAAGAGTTTTCCATTACACCATCTCCATAATTGTCGAAATTGTGAAAAACATTAAAGGTAGGGTTTTGTTTTGCAGAGGAGAAAAACGTGAGGGTTTCAGAGAGAATTAGGGTTTGAAAGAGAGGGTAAAGTGGAGTGAGAAATCGCAAATTCAAATTCAAAAAGCATTACCTGAAAATTGTGTTCTATGATTTATCTACAACATCTGCTGGATTTTGCATTGCACAACGATACACGGGAAAGGAAAAGTCATTGCCAACCACACAAAACACACCTTCAAAAACCCTAATTCTTCCTCCACCTCTGGACATTGGGCTGATTCACTTATTTTGGGCCAGCTGAAGCAAAAGCTCGTTTTCTTCCCAATTGAAGCCTCGCATTGTGGCACGTGTCAAACTGTCTTCTTTGAGTAAATTTGTTTTTATTTTTTTTTCCAAAAAAACGTGACAATGACACGTGGCAAAAGTTTCTTTTTGTGCTACCTAGAATTGTAACGAGTATATATATATATATTAATTTTAAATTATAAATAAATTAATTTTTGATTTTATATTTTTTTATTTCTAAAAATTTGTATAAAGTTAGTCCAAAAATGTCCGTAACTTTGTTTGATAAAAAAAATAAATGTTTAAGTGTTTTTGCACATTACTATCTATATTAGTATAGACAAAGTGGACCTAGATAGTACCTAAGTTTGGTTGTAACAATTGTTGTAGGTTTCGATCGCTCCCTTGTACTTCAATACTTCACTCCTTTAGACTTCAACACTTCTTCCCCTTAGCTCCTCAACGCTTGGTTGGGAGTTGCAGAAGATTCTTCAATGATCAAGTAAGTACTATTTGCTTAATGGGCCGTATTTGGCACATATTGTCAATAAATTAGTATTAACTGATTTCTCGGAGTCATCCAAATTTGTAGGAAGGTATACTTGGAGCATATCTTCACTAAATCAGTGTTAGCTGATTTCTCGGGACATCACCCGAATTTGGCGAGGTGTAGCCCTAATTTATAGGATATTTCCTTATTCATCATTCATTGTCAATTTGTTTATTTAATGTAGTTGATCATCCGATCGATCGGTCAATGAGGCTGAATGACGTTGCTCACTCGACCCCAATCGGTACACTATCCAAAGCATTTTACTTAACAAGTTCTATTGTTTCATACCACAATAATATAAAATAGTAAGTATTTTTCATTTTATTATTAATGAGTAGTATAACATAAGAATACTTTTAAAGCTAAATAAAAATAGATAATTTATAAAAAAAAAGTTATGACTTAAAATTTTGACATCAATTATTTCCAAAAAGGTATGAGTTTATTTCTATTTTTTACATATTTTTTAGCATAAATATTAATATACAATTACATTAAATTTATAATATTTTACAGTAATCCTTACTTAATTATTTAAATTTATGTAATCCATTAAAATATGAGTTAATAGGGTGCTTAGTTGATTAATTTTTTTAATGTTATTTATGAAAATTATTAAAACTTGGTTAAAAAAATGGAATAAAATAGTTTTAATACTAACATTTGAAAAATATATTTATTTATTATCTAAATATAATACTTATTTTTTATTTTATTTTGATTAATATATATATATAGAGAGAGGAGAGAGAGAGAAAGAAAGAGAAAAAAAATATATTAGACTAATAGATGTTTTAAAAATGTTACTCTTTTTCTTTACTCTTGTTCATAATATTAAAAAAATAATAATGAAGTATCTCAATTATCTTGAACATAAACAATATTAAGATATAAACAATATTTGATCTTTTACTAAATTGAGCATTTAACTTTCATATGTAAATTGACTTTTATTTGGTATTCAAACTTTATTTAGAGCTCATCTTCTTAGAGTTTTCAGCTCAACATAAAGGTTTCACCCTTTTAACATTTTGTTTTGAGGCATATAATTTTTCAGTACGAATATTTGACATCTACAATATGGTTTTGATTCGATAGAGTATTTTTTCACTCACAAATAAAAGAGCCTACACTCTTTTCCAAAAATTTTGTGAAATTAAAGATTGATTTTTTTTGTCAACTAAGATAATTTTCTATATAAGTGTGTTTTTCATACCCATGTAGACACAACCATAACTTTGTGAACAAATCTCTTATACAAATTTATAAATGGGTGTGTCTCTCACTCCTATGCGGACGCAATCACACCCCTATGTTTGAACCTTTAATGTAATTCTCTATGTAAGTGTGTTTTCACACTATAAAGATGTTGTCATATTGAACACATGCAAATACAATCACAACCTTATGGTCAAATCTCAGGTACAACTTTTCATAAAGAGTGCATATCTCATACATTTTTGGACGTAACCACACTCTATTGATCAAATCTCGGATACATTAGTTTTTCTAGAACACACTTCCCATAACTATATGCACATAGCTCACCTTTGTGGTTAAATTTATGGTGCATTTTTATATGAACAAAGACATTTTTGAGAAATATAGGTAAAGATACTTACATCATAAAAAATTGAATTACATTTATATTGAGCTCCTAATCCCTAGCTACAAATTCTAATAAATCTGTGTTGTACATGAACAGTGGCAATTCAGTGTTTATTTGAAAAAACGTATCATCCCACGAAACTTCAAAAGGATCATGACCAATCTGTCTAGCAAATAGAGCTAAGGAAGCTATAGGATCGTCAACCAGAACCTCATGCTTCTTCTCCGGACTTGGTTTCCGAAGAGGTTTCTACAAAATAAAGAACATTTGTATTAAATTATATGTAATATATAAATATAAATATAAATTAATATAATGAAATGAAATTATTACATGAGGTTGTGGCATAA
>Ga0123342_1001444_pt1 | contig 39968 bp, 24 predicted proteins | sample Turbeawhitnodule_FD_89960 | JGI IMG/M metagenome (GOLD analysis project Ga0123342, IMG submission 89960) | Root nodule microbial communities of legume samples collected from Mexico - Turtle bean Mexico white nodule | ecosystem: Host-associated > Plants > Roots > Nodule | place: Mexico: Nepantla...
TATTTCTGATTTCATTCTTCAAAGAAAAAATATTTCATGGTTCTTTTTTTTTTTTTTATCTCAACTTTCCTCTCCTTACTCTCAAATTTAATTTTCATGTTTTACTATATCCTCCCCTCTAGATAGAATCAAAATAAATAATATTTTTATTTGATTGGATTATACAATAAAGTTTTCTATTTTGTTATTTGAAATTTAGTTCTATATATGTGAATAATTTAATTTAGGAAGCTAAATTTTCTTACTTTAATTCTTTTCCTTTTCTGTTTAAGGGTGTTTTGGATCTTAAGTTTGATGAATTTTGAGTTTACGTGTTAAATAAATTTTGAAATTCCATTGAAAAATGAATTTGATTGGAGATCATTAGAAATAAGAATAAATTATAAAATATAATTAGGAGCAAACATAAAAAAAAAATATAAATAAATACAAATTTGGATAAACAATTCAAAGTTCTATACGAATTTAGATCTTATTGTATTCAATTCTAACAATAAGGAGTTTAAGTTTCATCATTTCATATTACTACTAATAGTTGAAGAGAAAACAAAAACCCGCATTATGCAGGAGGCTATGTCATTGGGTTCCCAAATAAAATAAAGCATGATTGTTGTAGTGACTAGTAAAAGAAGAAAAAATGGTGGCACTACAGTATTGCCACCACAAAAAGGTGGATTTGGTGAAGATCGAAATTAACAAAAGATGAGTATGATAGTGTGAGCCACATTGGCATTCCTACGTGAATCTACTTGTATTCTGACCAATGAGCTTGGGATTCTAGTTAAGTGGAATGCAAACTCAGATCCTACTACCAACGTGATGCTGATGATCAAATCTGGTGAACTTGGTCTTATTGCTCTCAGAAAGTGTATGATTAGTGATGCTGAAAAGTGTCTAAAGACATAAAGCTTAATATATCATCAGAATCTACACACAAAATTTCAATTCAAGTGCTCTAGTGAGTCAGCCAAATCAGCAAGTGAATTTTACATAAGATTTTATAAGGTTTTGCAACAGTTATAACTATCTATTAAGTCCATTATTTTGGGAAATGGGGCACAGGTCTGATACCATTATGAGGACAGAACATTGATACCATTATGAGGACAGAACATGGATACCATTATGAAAGGCTTCCAAATAAATTACATTTTAAAAACCTTGATATTTACACACGTGTGATCTAATGGAATTCAATAAACATTGCCCCGTTGCCTGAGACTTGGAATACCTGTTTGGTGCATCGTCTGATGCAGATTGAGTCTATACAAACAAATAGACTTGTTAATTTCATGAGATAAAAAAAGAAACCTTGAAAAGGGTTCATTCCAAAGCAGTTCAAGGAATGAAACATTATTTATGTTCATAACATAAAACAAGTACCCTTAGTTCATATACTTGTATTCATGCAGGGCTATGATCAATGTAGCAGAACTGGTATATATGTTGTTCATATAGCATGATCAGAGTGGGCATTACAGTGCATGAATACCAAAAATAGCTTCCTTGTTGAAGTCTCTAGAAGCTGTCCTGAAAGCTGGATTTTTAAGCTTGGCATAAGTGTCATGGAAAGCACATTCATAGAAATCCTGACCTAACTTGAGGGTCTTGGGAGATAGGGTGCCAGATGAAGGTGACATCAACATATCATAATTTGGGTTGAAAACCATAAGTGAAGCAGTATTGTTGCGGCGATTAATCCATTCAAGTTGTAGTTTTGTCATGCTATTCAGCTTCAGTTTCTCTGAGGGCATGTGTGATTCATTGAACTTCTCTTGGTCTGATGTAAGATTAATAATGGTGATATCATGGATACTAGGCCTCCTCTTATTGTCTTTCCCTCCACAAAGCTTTTGCCTTATGTAATACTTTTGAGCATGGCTTGCCACTTGGGTGGGAGTCTTTGTCACCACAAATTTGCGAGAAATATTTCTCCAGTCCCCTTTACCATACTTCAAAAGTCCCATCAAAAAACGTCTGAAATTCAACACCCAAAAATCCATGTCAAGCACAGGAACCAAAAATGATAGAGATTAAAATGCATAAATTATGTTTTAACATGTCAGCAGTTTTGGAATAAATGCATTTCAAAATTTAATTTACAAAGTAGATTTCACCTACCAAATTGGAGTTTTGGCTAGATTGATATGGCAATATATATCATAGTAGCAGGATAAGATAAGAAACCAGAACTAGTCGATTGTACAGGTTGAGTTGCTCGTGTCATATAACCATGATTCATGCCTTCTATAATAAGTATAAGCTGAACTTTAACCTTGACTTAAAATCGAACTCAACCTGATTTTATGAGTCAACATCATAAAATCTGAGATGAGGTTTTCTGCTACTTAAAATGTTTTACTATCTAAATGTGTGTATCTCCAACACATTATATTTTTATGCACTTTCCCAAACCAATGTAAAACATTAAAAAGAAAGACAAATGAAGATGATAAAACTGACCTGTGTTCCTCTTCAGTCCAAGGGATCCCTTTCTTCCTCTCCTGATCAGAACACCTGACAGTTGCAGGCTTCTTTCTGCATGCATCATAACATTGGTTGTCAACCATCTCCAATGAGAAGCAAGAGGTAAGATATCCAGGAACTGGAATCCTCCCTGCTTCTATTTCACTAACATCTTCTTCCAATTCCCTGTACTGTTTCATCACATCATAGACACTTTTTCCTGGGAGCATGGCTGCAACTCTCAGCCATCTGTCTGGGGTATCCTTATCATATATGGCAAGGGCACTTTCAAACTTCTTATTCTCTTCTGTCGTCCATTCTGTGTAGTCACTCTCTTGAACAAACCAATTTGAATTTGACATAAAACAACTTGGATATGGGGTCTCCAATTCCATACCTTACAACAAAATTCTCCTACACTAGAAAGATATAAACAACAACAAACAAAGAACTTACGCAACTTTGATTCAAGGAGCATGATATTAACAGTCCTTCAAGTGTAGTCAAGACTCTACTTTCATGAGAGCATAAATTAAAGAATCTACAAGAGTTGAACTTCTACACTTAAGAATCGAGGAGAGTCTTGGAAAAATCATGACTTACCTGGAAGTGAGACCACAATGATAGCAGAAATGAATGTTGAATCCAACAGCAAGTTGATGAAGAAAGTGAACAGTGGAAGTCCCAAATTAGACAAGAGAGATTCTTTACAATTAGGAAAGGAAAACCAAGAAGAAGGTGTTTCCTTTTGTTATTTCTTCCTGGTGAAACAACTCCTGAAGCAAATGCAGATAACACTAACAAAGAGAAAAAAAGTAGAACAATGAGGTCAGTGAATTTCAAAGGTTTAGAGTTGCATCTGTTGGTAACTCTTGTTATGTGGTGTGTTCACAAGAGAGGAGAAACAGGAATTGGTGTGAGAGAGAAATCACTTGCTAGAAATTAGAACTGGTCACAAAATTCAGTACTCTTTTATAAGCTTCCAATTGATTACATTTTCAAACAAAAAAATAACTTCCAAGGAAAGAGGAATTACCATGGCACTGCCTCCACTTACATTTCACTGTTATACTTGAGAAAATTAATAAATACAATAAATATTCTTAATGAAATAATTATATAATCTTTTACTTTATCTATTTCTGTCTTCATCCCATATAATAAATGTATGTAAATTATTTGAAAAATATAATTAATAAAAAGTAATTTGTGCGTACATTTGGTTTTAAATCAATTATTTTATAATAGTTGACCAATTTTATAAACTTTATACATAAAGTATAAATCACAAAATTTATATGATACATACTAAATTCTAGAACAAGATCATTTTAATTTCATGAACATAAACAAAGAGATTAAAATTATAATTCATATTTTTAAAATCTATAAATGTATTTAAATAAAACTATTATATTAAATTGATGGAAAAAATGGTTTCATACATATTATCAAAAAGATACAATACAAATTATAACATACTCAATAAATATTATTTTTTATAATAAAAAACTAATTAATGTTATCTTTTTAAAGCCACACAGGAGACTGAACATCATGTTCAATCCAAAACTTTAAATTAATTGATTTATTGATTTTTTTCTATTATATATTTCTCATCCTCACAATTAATTTGTAAATGATACGGTTGGATCATTACCCAAAGAAATAATAGTGGGAATGTTATGTGCGTAAAAAATAAGATTATATAATGGATACCGATATTTTGACAAAGGTTGCTTCAGATTAGATCTAGCTAATATGACATTTTTAATATTAAAGAAAGAGTGTGTGGGTCCACTTGCTGAGTTGAAAAAAGATCCAAAATAAACCATTTGAAATGTGCGTTCGAAAAATTGATCTCTGAAAGGGGGAGTGAGTGCATTCGAAAAAAAAAAGTTTTTTCTTCCATTGATTTGTGAGTTTGAAAGAAGAAACACTCTTTTCGAACGCACTCCCTCCCCTTTTCAAAAATCCTTTTAATGAATGCACCTTCCAAATAGTTTAATTTAGTTTTTTTTCCAACTCAGCAAGTGGACCCACACATTTTTTTTTTAATATTAAAAATGTCATGTCAACTGAATATAATCTGGAGCAACCTCAATAAAGATGTGAAAATATCAGTACCCTAATTAATAAGGACCAATTAAAGGTGTTAAAGAATGTTAGGTGAAGGTGAAGATAAACAACATGAGTAGTAAGTAAACAAAAACAACATACATAAATTCATAACTCTCAAAATAACTCCTTATATACTATAAATTTTGATCTTATTTTTTAGTCAGATGTCTGACAAACTATGTTAATGTCATCTGTGAATATTTGGTACCTATATGACTTAACTTATTCTTTATCTCATGTTAATTTTTAGAGTATGTTCTGAAGTTGATGTTTGATTTGATGAAATGATAAAGTTATTTGAAATGCTTCCAAACTTGAAGATTGAGTGATTTCTCTGTAACATACAAATGAATAATCCAATTATTTCAACTTATGTCTTACTATTAGTTGTGGAACCTTGCAGCTATACTCTGTGGCAGCAATAAATGATGGGTGAGTTCAATTTCACGCGATTTGCTTACATTTTGCAGGAATGAATGTGTGGTCAGTCATTTGCTTAATTATTCTTTATCATGCCTGGTAAAGGTCTACTGTGTCAGAAGTCTTTTATACGTGTCATAGGTTTGATTTTAACTGTCGTTAGGATTTTGTTTTCCTTCTACAAAAGATGAAAAAATTTATGGTACTTCTTCTCGTAGTGGAATAAGACTTTGTTGGTCTTGTATATTGTATCTATATGCCTCTTGTTGCGAGGATGCATAAGATGTAAGTATAACTGTTTTCTTCGTTATACTGGAAAAGGCACAAGACATGTTGAAGATGATTTCATAGTTTTTCATTTACATTTTGTCTATAATCTTATTCTCTAAACCCTTTAAGTATTATAAGCAGTTGTTTTTCATGTAGTTTTTTATCTGTCATAAAATGAACTGTTTTAGTGATAAACAAGAAATATATGAGCAAAATGCAGGTAGTTGTCTGAAGATAGCATATATATTTGTTGTAGAAGCAGATAAAATTGATAATGAATTGTTGGTTTAACAGATTAAGCAGCTGCTCCAACAGCTACACCACCCTTGAGCCTGGATTTACCGTATAGTGTTTCTTCAAACCGGATGATCTCATTCTTGGATCCATAAGCAACTTGAGTTCTCTCATCAATGTTATTGATCACTTTGTCCAGCACAGACTGATAACCATCACTGCTGTAACCTCCCGCGTTTTCAATCAAGAGCCCCAACGGAGCTACCTCAAACAACAGTCTCAGCTTCGCTTTTGCCGATGGTGATGCCACGTTCGTGAAGATACCTTTTTCTTTTACAATAATCTGCAGAGAGATGAAATTTTGAAACCATGTGGATTATTATACTAGGTTGCAAGAGCTTCACAGAACATCCATGTCATGTCTCAGAAAGAACATCATGCATCATGATTGTGTTAAGAAAAGAACCTGGTTCACATCCGGCACCATTCCTCCTGTGTATCTCAATGTGTATTTTTCGTTGACGTAGTAGTCGATCAACTATTGGATAACAGAGAAAGCTGTGAGTAATATTGCACATCATTGTAACACTAAAATGTCCTTTACTGGTACGAGAATACAGGTATACCTTAGCATAGTTGACGTTGTCAGATGTGGCTCTCAAATTTCCTGGAGAGAACAGTTTTCCCTCACCAATTTCTGTGGTCTCTTTCACATGCTGCCATTTTCCTGAAATATGAAATGTACATCAGATATTTTCGTCATGTGATAAAGTTTGTGTCTAAAATGAGCAAGCCAAGATGTATAACTGAAAGTTTATTGTGATCTTAGCCCACTAAAACTTAATGGTGGACACAACTTGCTCAATCCAGAGACAAACTTTCGATAAACAATGAAGGAACAAACATAAACAGTTTACATGTTGAGTGGTGTGGCAAGTCATTGACAATGACAAGTTCATGGGTGCATGTGTAATGTGTGACTACTTGTTGTTATCCTTACTCAATCTCATAAAATTGACTTATGAAATGAAGTTTGCATCAACTTATATATTATAAAATGTTTTATCGATATAAAATCTCGAACATAAAAGTTATCTGACCTTCATCAAGCAGAAGAAATTCATGGGTGCCAGGGAAGCCTTTTATAGCAAGCACATATGTGGTTCTAGGACCCATAACTCCCATGGCTGCTGCAACTTGATCTCTTCCAGTGACCCCAGTCAACTTATCTCCCGGCCACACACCAAAAATGGTGCCAACTGTGAAATTTGTGTCCACAATGCTGGAGCCGTCAAGGGGATCAAATGCAACACTAAATCCACCTGTTTGTTGCATATTCACACAAATGCATCACCTCAAAAGTTACATTTTGTAATAGAGGCACGCCTCAATTCAATTGCCAGTTTAACATAATTATTATGGCAGACCTTCAACTGGGCCTCCCATGTCCTGGAGCTCGGGTTCTTCTTCAGAGCAAGCATACTTGCAGAAATGGGAGTAATTCAAGGCCTTTACAATACAACATTGAACACGTCACTTTCTTTGCACATTCAAAGTAACACATCTATTTACGAATTTAAACTTCTTTCTAAACTATTATTCAACTAAAAAATCATTTGAACATAACAGAGTGTTCCTAATAAATCAATCATTTGAACTGGTTTTCATGAATGAACTTCAGTGAAATAAAATTGTCGATGAAAAGTTTTCGAACTAAGAGACCCTACCATGACAAATAACAATTGACCACTAAAGCACTTTTTCTTACTAACAATACTACTACTATTCATGAGAAATTATTCTTGCATATTACTACATCATAATCTTGAACAAGAGCCACACGTTTATGGGTCCCTTTTGTTGCACCAATCAATATTGAATGAATTGGGTTAGTTAAACTATAACTGTGGAGAAAAATGATGCACAAGAATGAGTATGTTGATTGTTTAATTAGGAAGAAACTCATTGCAAAAGTAGTGGTCTAACATCAAAAAGGAGCTGGTTAGCCAGCATATCCACTGCAAGCTGCTCGTCCCCAAAAGAATTAACGCACTGCGTTCCACCACAAGAAGCCGTCTTCACTTTGAAGGAAATTGTTCTCAGTGCCTCTCCCATGGACACCAACAACCTGATCAGCCCCTTATCTGGTGTTGCTTTTGTGAGGAATTCTTCCTACAGAACACAGACACCAACATCAGTTTATTTCACGTGCATGTGAACCAAAATACCAAAAAGTTTGCGAGTTTGACACAACACATTCAGCAAGTGCTTAGCTATATAGACCAGGATATGAACTCTGTACTGTGTAAGTAACTCACCAGACCGTCACCAATTTCACATCTGGTTACGAGTGAAGTACCCTTTGCCTTTGAAACCTTCAGTGTTGATTTGGAGGCCACCCTTAGCGATTCTCCAAATAAAGAGCTTGATTTCAGATTCTATCATTGCAAACAAGTTCATTTTAAACATCTATATTCTTTCCTTCCATATGGTATCTCATATAAAGAGTTTAGTTGCACAAAGAAAGAAAAAGCTGCATGCTTGGCATATATCACTTTCAAAGTATAACTTAAAAGATTCAATCTGCATACCCTGAAGCCAAAAGATGGAGAGATGGAGGGTGGAGAGTGCTTGGAAGAAACAGTAGGCAAGAAAGGGCCGCGGGTGTAGCATGCTATGCCAGTTTCCATGGCTGCAAAACAATGTCCAAAGGTTAAGGATGTTGTGTTATTCTATGTTATTGCATTGATTGATAGATAGATAGATAGTGAGACTAAGAAGGGAGAGGAGGGGATAGCAATTCTAGATATGTGGCTAACTATGTGTGTAGTGCCACGTGGCAGGTGCTGAGTAGATAGGCTAATGAAACTGCATTTTGGTATGAATATTTAGCATCGCATGTATTTATGTGGTTGTGCTCTGGTCCTGTATAAAAGAGATATGGTGAGGGGCATGCTATAGCTACCACTGTTTGTTAGTTTGTGAACTGTGTTTAACTGTGTTTTCTGCAACTGTGGTGTGGTTGTTCATATTTCACTTGTTACACCATAGCTGAAGTTAATTATCAAATGCAGTTTATTTTAGACAAAGCTCAAAAAAATCCTCAACTAAACCTTCTTGAACCATGGCATGGAAACTGTTTTCATTTCAACCATGGAATGAAATTAAGGAAAGGAAGAAGAGACATTTATTTTAGAAATCTCAAATCTAATGAAGATGTTACAAAATTCTTGCTTTTTTTATTTTAAAATAAAATTTAGATAATAATTCTGATTATGCTAGCCCTATGTATATCTAGCCCTGGTGGGATGAAACTTGCTAATTTAGACACGAGGAAATAGGGTTCTTATTCTTTCAAAAGAATGAAACTAAACCATATAATTTCTATACAAAATCTGAATCAATTTTTTTTATTCATTCAATTAATCACGATTAGTGAGGGAAAATGCTTGTAAAGCATGTCAAAATCTTGATAAAACATTTACCTAATATTTGTTAGTCGGATTTAGCAATGGAAATAGTTCAGATTAAAAATAAGAATTTGTTTAGGGTAATGGAATATGTAAGGTAAACTTAATCTATAGGTTGGCCTTGACCTATAGGTTTTTGTTGACACTTTAACCTTATGAGATTTTTTTAATTATACATTGATATTAATATTATTATTAATAATAATATTTCTCACATATTTTACTGACAGATAAATACCAATGAAAATTATGGATATATAATCACAAAAATTATAAAATTCAAGATATATATGGTAATAATTTATCTATACCTATATATAAAGGGGATTCCCCTCTTAACTGTTGTTAATTTTTTTTCCTATTTTATCCTTATATTAATATTTAATTTTATTATTGTATTATGGTCATTGTGTCATTTTTTATTCCCCTCTTAACTGCTCTTAATTTTTTTTTTCATTTTATCCTTACTTAATAATTTATTGTATTAATTTATTTTAGTTATTTGGACATTTTATAATTTCAAAAATTAATAAAATAGTTTTTTAATTTTAAAATTTATTTTATTTTTTATTATTTAACTGGAGAATGGAGAAAATGGAGAAAATGGAGAGAGTGAAGCGATTGATTAGTTATTTTTCTGGTTTAAAGATCTTATTCACTATTAAATAAAAAAATTAAAGATATTTGTAATAGTTTGTGGATTAGTAGGAGAGTGGAGATTTGATACGTTACTTTTCTGATTTAAACTGATTTTTTTTTATTAAAATTGATTTAAGAAACAGATTTTATGATTCTCCACTACACATGACTCACATATCCTACTTTTCACTTTCTCTCTCCACTACTCTTTACCTTATGATTTTAATGTTAGTAAAAGAAATTATTTTTAAAAAATAAAAAAAATACTAAAAAAATAAAAATTGCGGATACACGTCGGTGCCTATATTCATGTAGTATATGTAATAATGAATTTACATACAAACTTTTATTCACAGTAGTACATAAATTTAAATATTTTTTATAGTGTGTATTTGTGTAATCAACTCACATCAAATCACTCATTCACTGTTTAATCTCCTTCAACTTCAACTCGTCGCTCAACTTCATTTCTTTTCTAAAAATGAGTTAAAAAACAAATTAATAAATAAATTAAAGATACTAAAATGATAATAACCGTCACATCATTATGTTAACAACAAAATACTTAAATAAAAATAAAAAATACATTTTAGACATTGAATAAAAGTTTTTTTTAATAAAAATTTAATTAAAAATATTTAAATTTATAAAATACTTAAAACTTAATTAATTATAAAAAAATATATACTCATTTCAACTATATCAGATATATTATAGTAACATATTTTATTCCATATTTTCCCTTATCCTGTATCTCTAAATTTAATCATTATAATTTAGCGATTTTTAGTTATTTTTAATTTATTTGAAGTATAGATAAATAAAATATAATTAAAGGCATTATGCAACTTCACGCTTCCCGGTTCAAACATGAAAGAAGCATCACAAGGTAAAAACAAAAACAAAAACAAAGGAAAGACACAACAAAAATTAAGGAAGCTTCCTTCCGCGTCTATTAACTTCCAGATTCATATATTAAAAAGTTAATAAAACAGAAACTAAAAAAGTTTAAGCCCAGAATACGGTGACTAACAGAGAATCCTTGCTCCCATATCCATGGCAACGCATTTGTTTTTGCATTGTTAATGAAAATAAATACACTTTTTTGGCAAGATTATTGTTTTGGCAGAGTGATGTCTTTCTCAGGTGCTCTTCTCATATTCTCATTTCCTTCTGAAAGTTTGAAATTTTGTTTTTGTTTTTTATTTAAAGAAAACAGCAAAGTGCAAAGCTCAGACCTTTTTGTTTTGATATCATGAATGATGAATTTGATATCATGAACGATGAGCAAATGAATTCTTGTTAAATTACAGGCAACCCCTTTGGCCCTTGGAAGCAAAGTGCAAAGAGGAGGTGTTACTTGAACTGGATTGTAGGTTCATGTTAGCTCGCAGTTTGGACTTGGAAGCTATGTCTTCATATGGTCATCAAATAGAGCAGCAGTACTCTGCGCCTACTCTCTCAGATGATTCTGGTATGTGTTGCCAATTTTGTCACTCTTTAGCTATGAATTAATACAAGAAAATACTATGGTATGTTGTAGGAGCTCTATGTAAATATCATAGTCATCAGTGGATTAACTTGTGAAAAGTAGTATTTTAGGATCAAACTTTGTCCTCTCCCTCCAATGAATCATGGTGTTATTACACTTATTTAAAGACTGACTAATCCATGTTAAGAATATCAACAACTTTTACATGAGTTGTTGAGAGTCTAATACAACTCTCCTCCTTTACCTTGGGTTGCGACTAACTTTATTTTCTCCCTCCAAGAAAAGGAAAAAAAATAACCATGCTCATCAATTGATTTGATTCAAGTTGCACTAGTTACCCTTAAGGCTAAAGATGACTTACTAAATGTACTCATTTTATACATCATACTTGGCCATCTTAAATGAAGTTTTTTTTCTTTCGTGTTTTGCAGAGACAAGAAGCCATTACGAGCTAGAGTCAGTATTCTTCATGAAATCGTTTACTGCAACAATCTTTGTTGCTTCACTTGTCACCCTTGGAGTTCTACTAATTACGTTGGTGATTTCCCTGGTGATTATGCTGCAGTCCTGTCAAAGTAAAAGTGCTGGAGTAATCAAGCTTCTGAATATAAATGATTATTACAGTTATTGCAGGTTGTATTCTCTGCAAGCCGAGCTCAATAACTTAGAAGGATACAATCTTCCTACAATATGCAGAAACCTTGCTGTACAGTATATCAAAGGAGGTCAATATGCTAGAGATTTGGAGTTGACTATGTCTGTGATTGACGATTACTTCAAGAATGTTACACCTTTAAAGGATGGTTTGGATGTGGTTTTGATGGACATAGATGACATTTTCCCTTGGAATTACTCTTCCAATTTGTTTAACAGGTAATCTGTTCAAATCAATGATTCCTAGTACAGGGTGAGGGAGAATATAGATTGCATCAGATTAAGTAGTATTGAGGTGACTAAAAGTTTTTATCAGTGGTTTATTAAACTTGCATCAGTTCACCAATTTCTTACTTCTTCTCGAAACTCTGTTGATTATCAATTTAACACCCTTTATGTAGTTCTTCAAACTTGATGTTGATTTTCATTATCTGTCATTGCATCGAATATAAACTTAACAGGGGTGTCTTTTCGTGTAGGTTTCATAATGACAGCACTAGCAACTGTATTAAAGAGGCAAACAATGTAAAGCTCATGTTTGTTTTAAGATTATACATGTACCTACAAACTGGTGGATGGTCTATAATTTTGCTATCAAGAGAACCTAGAACACACCGAAACATCACCATTAATCATCTTGTCTCTGCGGGATTTAGAAGCTGGTCTGCTTTGATAATGAGGTAAGTGATCATGTTGGTTTTTTATATATCAAAGATCAAGCCTTGTGAGTCCTCCATCGGTTATACTTTAAATAGCTCATTTTGTATTGAGGTTTACAAATATATTTTTTAAAAGCATTATAGAGGTGCATTTTTACAAACTTGGCTTTATCAAAAGTAAGAACTGAATCTTATGCTGTCAATGGTTTACGTTTTTGCAGAGCAGAAGATTCAGATCCTACGAAAGGGTATGAGTACTTTTATGGGCAAAGGGATGTGGTAAGGAAGAAAGGGTTCCGAATAAAAAGTATCATAAGCAGCCATATGGATGCCGTGACCTTTCCAGAGAGTGGAGAGCGAAATTTTTTGCTTCCAGTTCCTCTATGTGACAAGTTTGAGAAGCAGATAGAACATAGATTCTGAATGTTAGTTTCATCATTCATCCTTCAGGAAGAGAGTTCCTTTCAATTCAATTATATAGGTTATTACTCTCTGAATCTATGTTTGTTCTTGCTACTCATTTAACTCCAATCCTACCTAATTTAATCTTTCCTAGAGGCATAAAATAGCTCTCCAACTTAGAGATGTTTTTGGTATGTGGTTGTAGATCCTTGCATACCCTTGTGAGACATTACGAGTATGTTTCAAAACCAATTTAGAATTGCAAAACGTTCACGAAGCATTCTAATGTATCAAATGAAGAAGAAAAAAAACTGTTTTATTGATGTTGATGAGGCATTTAAGTGTATCCAAACATGTATATATTGTAAAATATATTTTTTCAAGGAGTTCTAATATTTTGACAATCAATTTATTTCATACAATACTGTACAACCAAGTTAAGTTTAAATAATATTTTTTTCACTGATATGTTTATTTATTCACTTAAATATAATATTTTATTATTAAAATAAAGTTAGTAAATGGTGTCGACATTAAACAGTATTACACATAAAAGATTTTAGTGCTTGGAAACCAACGTGTTAAAGGAATTTCAGACTGAAATACTCGTAATCACGTTCCTTTGGGATGTTTGATAACACGCTTAAATTGCGGAACTAAATCTGGATGACGAAAATCATGTAATTTCTTTGCAGTATTTTGAGCTTCAAATTCCAATTCAAGAACAAGCATCTGCAACTTTAAATAGTTAATGATACTTCAAAGGTCCCTAAACCCGTAATTGCACAATCGTGGTTCCCTGTTTAACTTGTTTCACCATTTTGCTTCTTTTTCCGGGTCTTACTAACTGGTGTCAAACCAGTATCCTCTGATTAAAGAATTCAAAAAGATTGGGATAACATCAGCATAGGAGTGGCAAATAATAACATCTGAATGATTGAAAACCAACTGCAAATGGATAGGTATTCACATTAAAATAACGCTAAAATAATATCAAGAGCACTATTTACCAGCTACTACTTACTGCGTCTATTGGTGTCATTAACATACAATTTTAAGCTTCCTATAGGCTCGTTTAGGAACCCCTTGAAAAGTTATGTTATCGTCATATTGCAAGGAACGGACCCCTTTGCCTAGCCACCACGTTCTGAGGTACTACAAAAAAAAATTATGACAAAGGCCTAGACCGGATGCTGACCGCTAGACTGAAGCCGCTGCAACCATGAGATCCTCAGATTAGGCGTTTTCAATTGCAGAAAAATTTCTCTATATTCCTGCTTAAGGAATACATCTAAAGCAAACATGTAGAGATCACTTCCTTGTTCTATTTCTTCCATTCTATCAAGGCATTCAATGCATTGACCGATGCTATAATTGCATTTGTCTTCTGTGGATGAAACTGCACTAGTATTCTTTTGAATACTTACACCATTTCTTGACGCAACGGCATCACAATGACATTCAGTTTTCTCGTCAAAGTTGGCTGTGTCAGGTTCTTTTGTGTGAAAAGGGAAAGTAACAACACTATCATCACTTTTCCTTTGTTGAGCGGTAGGTTCAGTCTCTCCAGTAACAGTAGTTGTAGTTCCATTAAAGATGGCTTCCAATATCTCAGTGAATTGTAGCCCCTTTACGCGAAATTGTGAAGCTTCTGGATTTTCCTGTACCAAAAAAAGTGGAAATCATGAACTTCTGTTAGACTTAGGAACTTGTATGGGCTACAAAATAGCTGCACTCAGAAACTTAACATACCTCTAAATAGTTGCTCCAATCTTCTTCACTAGCCTCAAACTTCAGTTTAGATGAATCCCATTTCATGTAACTGGTGCCAATAAGCTTACACCAAATTTTCCATTGTTCCTTGGTAGAATCCCAGTGATTCTTAAGTTGTAATCTACCATAATTTAAACCAGTTTTTGCATAAAATGATTCCATAATGTTTTTCCAACCTTCCTTTGTAAAATGTGTCCCGGGCTTATTCCCCTGTAGTGTCTCCTGCAGACATAGATCAAGAAAGATCCCGTGCACTGTAGGAGTCCATGCAGCTTTGACCTTGGGATATGATGAACTGGAAATGCTCTGCTCACTTGGAACTGTACTGATTGGGATGGCATTAATCATAATGGCACTCTTTAATCCACAATCCCGACCAACATTCCTACGTTTCTTCTCACGCTCTTTTCCACGCAATGTAGCTGAGGCATCATTTTGCCTCTTAAGCATAGCTATCATTTCCTCAGTTGGCATAGCTCCATCAAAGACGACACTTAATTTGTCAGAAAACTGGAGCTCCTTAAACCGAAATTGTGCAGCTTCTGGGAATGCCTGTGATGAAATGACTTCATTACTATTAAAACAATGAAGAAGATCACTTATGATATTGAATGAATATCAATAATTACGAGGAATACCTTCATACAATTGTGCCAATCTTCCTCAGAAGCACCAAACGTATTGGATTGTGGGTCCCATTTCATCTTATCATCACCAATTAACTTAGCCCAGACTTTCCATAGTTTCCTAGTTGAATCATAATGATTCTTAATTTGTTTTTTATCGTATCTCATACCAGTCTTTGCATTAAAGGATCCGACAATATTCCTCCAGCCCTCCTTGGTAAAATGTGTAGCAGACTTGTTCCCCTTCAATGTTTCTTCAATGCACAAATCAACAAACATTTTATGGTATGCAGGTGTCCAAGAAGCTTTTGGTGTAGGTGAACAGCCAACCATAATGGTACTATCCGATTCATAATCCCTACCCACATACTTGCGTTTCTTCTCTCGCTCTTTTCCACGCAAAGGAGATGTAGCAGAAGCATCATTGTGCCACTTGAGACTGGCCCACCTTTTCATTTCCTCAACTCGATTTCCTCCATCAAAGATGATATCCAGTTTGTCTGTAAACTGGATTTCCTTAGACTGAAACTGCGCAGCTTCTGGGGTTGCCTGTGACAAGATGGCTTCATATTATTAATCTGGAACCAAAAAGGCATCTTACAATCTTGGATTTACATCAATCATAAATTAATAATCACTATCCATACCTTTATATAATTTTGCCAGTCTTCCTCAGAAGCACCAAACGTCCGCGTTTCTGGATCCCACTTCATGCTGCTGTCATCAGTCAACTTGACCCAGATTTTCCATAGTTTTCTGGTAGAATCATAGTGATTCTTAAATTGCTTTTTGTCATATCTCACACCAGTCTTCGCATAAAAGGATCCAACAATGTTCCTCCAACCCACCTTGGTAATTCGCGTTGACCCGGGTTCATTCTTCAACATTTCTCCAAGGCACAAATCAACAAATATACCATGGAATCCAGGTGTCCAAGTGGCTTTAGAAGTCGGACTGGACATTCTTGTATCACGAAAATGTTCTAATATTTTTACACCAATTAACTACTAACAATCAAACCAACCAACTTCAATCTCATAAATACAAAAAGCTCCTATCCTAATTGCCCTCTCCTATTTGAACCCCTACCAATCACACCGCAAAGAATAATAACAAGAACATCTTGCCAAGACTAGTATATACGGCAATAACTACTAACAAATGAAAAAAAAATGACATTAAGACTAAAATAACTCTTGAGTGGGTACAATTGCACAGACCTTTGCTCCTAAGATGAATAATAACACAAATTTGACAAATCAAAATATTTTTACAACCTCAATGGAGACTCTGAGCCGTGATATCTATGATTCAGCTTCACCTACATGCACGTGCATGCTCCGATTATAAAAGGGATGAAGAATGGGGAAAAGGGGGTTTCAGTGATAATGGGACTAAAATTGAAAGGAAAAGACGAAAGATCGATTCAAGACGTTGAATTGGTACTATCTTTGCATGCGCGAGGAGGTATAAGAGCCGAAAAACATTTGGGGAAAAACGGGTAAGAGTGAGTGAGGGCGAAGTGTTATACCTGAACTTCATCGACAATGCCGCATTTGGAACAAACGCGAATTTGATCGTCGTAAGTGCTTCGGAAACTCGACTCGAGATACGTTCGTTGTTTTCCTCTCGGATTATTAGCTTCTGAAACCTTCTCCCATTCTTTCTTTTTTCCATAGACCGTTTCTTCCTACACCCTAACAAATATCTTTCTGCACTCCATCATTTTGAAAAAGACTATTTTATCCTTTTCAAAAATGACTTCCAAATTACTTTTTTAGGATATTCTTAAAACATAACATATTTTATTAATTCCAGATTTATCAATCGAAAATAAAAAAAAATGTGTTCCATAAATATTTTTTCTTCTTCTAGATTTTTTATTTCGGAAACATTTTTGTTTATAGAACTCTTATTTCGAAAACATTTTTGCTTATAGAATTCCTATCCTGAAATTACCGTTGTGAAAGACTAATCTCAATATTTCAAAGAATGTAGGATTGGAGGAGGAAAAAAAATATAGAGATGCAGAAAGAAACTGTCTTTTTCTTATTCCGATCACAAATGAAGTCCATTACTATATTACGGGCATAAGATTGTTTCTTCCTCCACCTCCGTATATTCTTCTCTCATTTCTATAAATTTTCGTATTTCCAAAAATATCTCTCTGTAAAATATTTTAGATTATGTAATCTGAAAGTTTTTTTTAAAATCGTAATTAGTTTTATATAATCTGAAAGTCTTTTTTCATATGCATGATTAGTTTCCGGATTATATAATTCGAATGTCTTTTTTAACTTTCAGATTATGTAATCAGGAAATCTTTTTTCAAATGCGTGTCCAGATTACATAATCCGGAAGTTACTCTATATGGAAGTAACATTTGAAGGATAAAAAAGTATTTTCACATTTTGTATGATAGAGAAGAACATATGGAGGAGGTGCAGGAAGAAACCGTCTGGGCATAAAGCTACCTCTGTTCAAGAACTAAGTTGAGAGAGCCCAATTCTATTGAAAAACAGAAAGATATACTATCTTCTTTAAGTACACACCTTTTTGTTTATATGTTATAAATTCGACTGAATATCACAACAAACATTCACTTTAACATTCACTTTTTTTAATAAATCGTGTTTTTTAAGATATTACTGAAGTTTAACAAATATTAGTTTCTCATTTTTAACTTTTGTAGTTTTATTAATTTATTGCCTTTATAATACTTATTCAATTAGTGTTTTATCTTTTTCAAAAAAGAGATAGATTTATTAGTTTAAGATACACAAATCAAACTAATGAAAATAAGATAATTTTATTTAAGTATGTTATTTTAAACTTTTAGGGTAGATGTATATTATAGGATTGTTGTCCTGAAAAATATCTTAATCTAATACTGATATTATTAACGTCTTCCGATATTATTCATTTTGACGTTAATGAAAAATAACATGTGATATTGTGAAAATATTGTGAAAATGTGTCATTAATTTGAAAAAAATAATTATAGTTTTTCAAAATAGTGAGAAAATAAAAATAAAAATGATCATAGCATGTAACCACAATAACTAATAAGCCTTTTTATATTTTTTAACAATTTTGAAGTTATAAACGATAATATTACGTTAAAAGGAGTGTTGCAGTTCGAGAGTGTTGTTGACTCGAGAAAATTCCTTACTCGTGATTGATCAATCAACGTCACCTTGGGTGGAAACATTCATCACGGACCTAAACGATATGGGACTTAACGCATATGGAGACTCTTCTAATTGAATACAAGCGTTAACAATAGGTACTGCTATTACTACTATTATTAGGTTGGTGGTTTAGCAGAGAAATAGGCAACAGCACCTACAAACGGTGCATTGATGTAAGTTGCTGGCTCTGACTGCTGATAGTTATTTCGATCATCGGAGAAGTTGTCATTGTTATCAGGACCACCTACTATGCCTCCAACAAGCTCATTTGGATTGGGAGAACCTGCATGCAGATACTGAAACCCCTCGTTGCAGGATATGTGCTCAGTCCTCGCACCAATGGAAGGTAGAGAGGAACCTCTGTGGTGGATATGCTTTGGATACCTCTCCCCAAAACCCACCATATAAGACATATGTCTTGGATTATTGCCCAAAATATAGTCTACTTGTGTTTTGGCTAGTGTTACAAGCTTTTCACCCGTGACTGTTGAAGTCCCACATCGGACAACGCCCTCGTTTGCAGAAAGATACTTAGCGTATGCCAACAGAAGGAAACTTGTCGATGTCACGTACTGCAAATTGCTCTCACTCCCCTTGTACAGAAGCCCCCCTGCACAGTCAAATATTTCACTAAAATACGTCAAATAAAGCAATGGATGATAAGCTTTTTCTGTGAATACCAGATTTTGTAATGAACCATGAGGATAATATTAAATAATTGAGATTTTTTTACCTGGGGTGTACTGAGCCTGAGAACCAGGTATTCCCGACATTAGAGAACAAATGTAATTATCTGAATGTGCCTTGTATAATTGGAACTCTTCTGAATTTTTCTCCAAGAATTCCTGACATCGTGTGAAATAAACCATGTAAGTGATACATGCATGTATACAAGTGTGATGGCATGCAGGGTCAAATGAAATGAATTCAGAACCCAAAATCAATTTGTATGTTTAACTTATATACAAGTTATCTGATGTGTTCTTTAACAAGTAAATCTTGTTTAGTTTATAAAAAAAGGTTTAGTTTTTTTGGCTATAAGAGTATAAGTATATCTAAAAGATCAAATTTTAGTTGAAAATAACCAAGAGGGTACCTTGGAAAGGAGGATTTTGGTTCCAGGTCTCTTATCATCCCAGCTGAAGGAGAAACCATCATCATCAGCACCTAAAATGTGGCCATTGGATCGTATATATTCCATGTATGAGCTAGTTCCTGAGGCTTTATAAATCCACGATGCACCCCACAGAAGTTCATCCTATTTAGTATTTACAACAAAAACAAGTCTAGTTAGAAACCATGCATTCGTGACATATGTTTCATTGTTTGAAATGTAATTAAGTTGTTGGAGCTTACATGGTATCCAGAGTAAGAGCAGTAGAATGGACAGACAACAGAACCAAGAGAATCACTGTAAGAACCCCTGTAACGGTCTGCAAAATTGAATACCTGAGAAGAAACATTGAGATTGATTACACAGAACACTTAGCTAGCAAGAAATGAAAATGGGGGAACAGTTTATGTATATTTATTAATTACTTTGATGGCTGCTTGAAGCAATTTGGAGGAATATGCTGGATCCGAATCTCTGAATACTATTGAAGAAGCTGCCAGTGCAGCTGCCGTCTCTGCTGCTACATCTGATCCTGGGTTTTGAGCTGATACCTTATACACATTGCGTGGAGTGTCCATATCTTCAGGCCTTTCCCAACACTTGTGATCCATGTTCGGATCTCCTACCTGCATTAATCAACCTCTCTTGTTCATTTCTATCAATTTTCTTTCATGGTTTTTTTTTGTATCAAACTGAGTTAACTTTTGGAGTTTAAGTCGAACCTATATGTTAGTTTTGGCCTTATCAAACCACCAGTTAGTGATTCACTTAGAAATGTCTATTCTTATAAAACTTTCAATATCTAGAACTCAAAAGGTGTTGCATATCTCATATATATTGGTAGAAACACTTAATATGAGAATGGTTTGTTTATATATGTATGTTATGTAAGAGGCATAGAACTTTTAAGTTGGTGGCTGTTAAATAAAGCATGCTCACTTGGACATATACTGTGTCAGGGGTGGTGGTGGCAGCCTTAAGAAGGTAATCGGTGCTCCAGCGGATAGCAGCTCTAGCGTTTTCAATCTGGTCCATCATTGAGCTTCCAAATTCAATCACACTCCATGCTAACAATGTAGTGGTAAAGGCCATTGGCAACCCAAACTTAACGTTATCTCCAGCATCATAATAACCACCTACTAGGTCCACCTGAATCACAACATTAACCATGATTAAACTGTTAGTGACCAAAATTATGAGACAGTTTAGTTCTAAACTTCAATTATATATCAATGTAAATACATGATAAGAAGAGCCATCGGACAATCCAGAATTTCCCCTCCATGTTAGTCGCTGGTTGGAAGGCAATTTTCCAGACCGTTGTCCCTCAAAGAAGAGAATGGATTTCTCAAGAGCCTCATGGTACTCTTGCGAGGTGAAAGCTAAGCTTACTTGATGAAAGGAAGAACATAATATTAACAACAGAAAGTGTAACATTAGAGAAAATGTGGTGACTGAAGCCATCCCTTTTGGCATGTGCACTTCTTTCTTTAGCTGAGAGAGACAGAATTAGAGGCTTCAGAGAATGGAGTGATGGATTGTATTTATAAACAGAGAGAATAAGTAAGCTGGGAGATTAGTTAACTTGTGATGGAGTATAAATGAATTAATTAACACAAAATTCGTTTAAAAAGTTTTATCACTTGTAGCGATAATATTGGAATTTGTAAGCTCATGGGCATGGTATGATGGTTGGTCATTTATGGGTCGTTTTTCGATCTGTGTATCTAACTATGAGGAAGCACACGTTAAAGGAATCTCAATCAATTAGTTTTAATCACTCAAGAATCATGACTAAAGACGGAGATATTACGATTCAGTCTCTATATACCAGATTACAGAAAAGACCATCTTCTATAAGTGGAGCTTTTTTAGAGTTTAATCGACATCAACTACATGCTCTCGTTAAGAGACATCTTTCTTGGTTAAAATAGAATTAGACAAGATTGTGTTGGGTATAGTTTAAAAAGAAGGGTTAGTTAGGTGGAGGTTAATGCTGATTGGTCACATGATCAACTGTGGCAAACAGGGCTAGCAGAAAGTCCAAACATGTGAGTGCTTTGGACACTAGAGCTGAAGAAAGGCCATTTTCTGAAGAATGCATTGAAAATAAATGCAGGTTTGATTAGGATATAGTAGTTATGTTAGTATGGTTATTATTGGCGAAAGTTACGCAAGGAAATTGGACTTAAAACTAGTTAGAAGATGGGTACATTGGAGAAGTGTAATTTGTCTGTAGCAAAGCGAGGAAGTCACGGACAGAAAATTAGGAGTCACATGAGGAAATGAGCTAGCTGAGTGCCACGAGTAAGCAGCAAAATAGGTTTGCATGAGAACATTTTAATGAGTATAGAAATGGCACAGAGCCAATAGAAGAACCATAATATATATCACGTGACAGGGATGTTCACATGAATGGTCAAGGTTTCGTGCATTTCTTTCGGTGGGAAGAGAAAAGAAGTGCATCTTCTGTAAATTGCAATGCGTGAAAGCAAGAGAGGAAGAGATGAACCATGTTGCCATATTTGATCTAGGATTTGGTGCCTTGCTCATTACTTTTGTTTATTAAATGTTAAATTTCGAAATTATTGTTATGTAATGATAGATTGATAATTCTATTTTTTTATATAACCATATTACAATTTTTAATATTTTTTTTATATTATTTAATTATAAATTTACTTTTTATTAATATATATTTATATCTAAAAATATGCACAATTATGGTAGTTTTTAGTTTTTAAAGTATCATTTCTCTTTTATTTACAGAATCAGAATAAACCGGCGCACCAACCATTTAAAAATAACCTTTAAGATAGCCGTAAACATTATCATAATCCTTATCTCGATACCAAAAGTCCCAACACACTGCCTCTTATACAACCGTTTCAGTCTCTAAATAATAATAGAATATTAAATTAAGTTATTTAATTAGAGTATAGAATAAATTATTAGATATAAAACTGGTCAAAAAGGTTGTTTGAAGGTTGTATGAATTTTTCACCATCAATACTTAAATCTATAAATGAATAGTATAAACAACATTTATAATTTTACTATGGTAATACTTAATAAATCTTTTTTTCTGTGTAATTAAGTTTTACTATAAATAAATATTTTTAATATATAAGTGATCTTTTCAATTTATAATAAATAATTTGTATTACTGTATAAGGTTATGGTTAATTTTTCAATTTTTTTAAAACAATTTTTTTTTTCATAAATTAGTTTACCAATTCTTTTTCTATTTTTTTTAAAAAAACTCATGTTAGACCGCATGTGTTGTCATATGAAAAATAAAAATCAAAAAACGAAATTCTATCATTATTTTTTTCTTGAATTGACCTATTATATATAGGTTATCTTATTAGTTTTTACTCCAACTTTAGGAGGACATTTTGGTTTCTTAGAAGTTTGAACTAATTCATCATCTTCACTTAATAGTTCCTCATTTTTCATCTTTTCAACTCACAACTCAAAGACCAAATTAACATTTTTTAAGAAAATATCAATCGGAGTAGATTCAAATGTATCTGATGGTCAGACATAATTCTTGAAAATTTTGTTCAAAGTAATTTTGCAAGACTAAATTTTGATAAACATATTTAGAAGTAACACGTTTAACAACAACTAATTTACGACTTCTTGCCTTAGTTGCATGTTTGAGACAAGAGAATTATTCTAAATGACCAAAATTTTCAGAAGACAATGAGTTCCTTTTTTTTTTAACAAATTACCAAAAGAAAGCATATAAGCAAAATATCATCCTGTGATCCACGGCTTGGCAGCAAATCAAGCTTTCATTTCGTTGGTTTTACGCTCAGTTATTACAAGGGGTGAGAGAGAAATTGAAAATAATAGCATCAGCACGAACACGAGATTTTTTGTACAATGCAATTCGGTAAGGATAATTCCGACCATAACATCAGAATAAAAAACACGAGTTCAAACGGTAAATCAATAGGGTAGTGAAAATCCTAAATTACTCTTCACATGCAGTGGTGTAAGTTCCACATCTTTCTACAGTGGTGTACAGCATTACAGACATCATAATTAAAAATTCTTGGTATAAATATCAGCCTAATCTTGCTTCTCTTTGTAACACCTGGAAGATAGAAACCAAAAATGAAACTATCAGTTTAGAATTTAGCTATGAGCATGCGTACACGTAAAAACCAAAATCAATGGAAGTATACCTCTTCAGCAAACTTTATCAAAATTGTCGTCCGTGGTCGCTGTTGACCTTCCATGGGCACAAAATGCGCAGTTACAACAGCTGGAAATCCGGCACCGTCCAAAACGCCCTTCATGAAAGATGAAACATAATAAAACTACTGCTTGGACCTTTCTATAAGGATCTGATAACCAGGTAACAGTAACTGAGCAAGGCAAAGTTCTCTCACCCGTACTATTCCAGCAACAAATGCTCCACAGTTAAACGTCCCCATGTCCTTTGGGATAGAAATGAATCTATAAAGCAGAGATCCATACAAGCTCACAACTAATTGATGAACAAAAATATATTATGTAACAGTCAAATAAAATGTCGAGACTGAAATTACTTGTTTACTAGAAGCTCTTTTTCACTAATCATGTATTCATCTTCATGTTCGGTTCCTTTCTCCAGTGAATCAGCTACCTAATATAAGAAAAACACTGAAACTTAAGGAGCTGCTAATAAGATAGTTGCCAACTTAACACATTCCAAGGAAACGAGTATATGACATGATACAACCAGAGTAGAATGATTAGCTGGATTGTTAAAAACAAATTGTATCAAAGCTCCATTGGGTTCAAGTCACATCTCTTGAACCATGGATTATGATCATAAATACAAAATATATGCCTAGGCAGGTAAATGGATAATTCTCACAGCTAAAGCACTCTATGTGTTTCAGGTCTCTCACACTAGATCAGCAAAGTTGTACATAAGAATTTCCAGAAGACACATGGGAAATCAAGAGATAGAACAAATGACTAAAATATACTGGTTCGTCAAGAACCAAGGTTGCATCAATGATTGATAATTCTTTGTATAAACTAGTAAACATGACATGATGATGATCAACCCAACCCAGTATGCCCTCAAGCACCAAAAACCAGTTCAATGGACATCCATGCGTAGGAGAATATCACATAGTAACCAATAGAATATAAATAAACCCACAATCTATTTACTGCTCAACACTTAAAGGGCCTTAGACAAGGCAGTGTTCTCATTCCAAATACCAAATCAAGGTGAACCTTAAAGTTGAAAGAAATAGATGAAATATATTTCTGAGATATTTTACAAATGCGATTACAGTCTCTATTTATAGATTGTTTTACAACCTAATTAAGGAAAGAAATAATAGGTAATGAAAGCTAGAAATAATGGGTGTTTAAAGCTGTACATCAATAAAATTCAGGCAATGATGGAACAAAAGCAAATTTTGATAAAGGGACTCACCTTTCCAAATAATACTTTCCACACTGTACTGTGTACAAAAGAAAGAATACCCAACAGCCGTGTCTCCCTTCTGTTTCCCTGTAGTTTAAGAATAACTATACATCAAATCAAACTGCTAATTATACCAACAAACATAGAAGCCCCTCTTTGAACCATGATATCACAATGACAAAACAAAGCATGTGCATGGATTCTCTCACTTTAGAGATAGAAGGTTAACAGGCCAAAGGAGTGGATCAGTCTGTTCAATACAGAGAATAGAAATGGACAACTATTAGTCTAGGTGCAATTAAGAGTAGTTAATTATAATAATGGACGGCTTGCACTAATGATAAGACTTCATTTTTCTTAGCAACAAATTGTCATTACCAAATAATCTAGTCAAGAAGAATATAAGAGTAGAGATGGTTATGAAAATGCCACAGGCTCAGAAACCACATGGGATTATCTGAACACAAGTGTTTTATCTTCTGCTCCTCACTTCATTTGTTTGATAAAAGAATCGAAACCCAAGTGATAGGTTATATAGCTTACAACTTACAAGTCCAAGACTCCAAGCAAAAGCTCATGGATCGAAATATAATATCGATGCATAGGTTTATGCCATTCCAAGTGATAAATCCTTCAAAGAGAGGATACTGCTGGATTGCCCAGTATAGTAGCCCCTCTTATCCGGGTCAAGGATTACCTAATTTGATTTCCAATCCCCGTTATGATAAACAAAGAAAGCGGTTACAAAAATTTGTGCCAGAAACCATACCTTATCTCTGTGGCAAAGCAGCTCAAGAACTCGTGCCCCAACCGCATATCCAGCATCCTCCAGTCTGGTAGATTTACATTGTTAGATGTTAAACTAATAAACTAATTTGAGTCAATTTGAATATATACATTATTACATTACAATAGTAAAGCATCACGAAAATGGTGTTTTCAAGCCAAATCAATCTAGAATTTACATCTCTTCAAGCTTCTTAAGTTTCAAACAAAGTACGAAGGCACTATTGAATTGTAACTAAAATTTCAGACTAAGTGTTAACTTCCTGGATCCATGAAAGCAAAACAAATCATCCTTAACAATCAAGTACCTACTTTTTATCACACGATCTCCCAATTTTAAACCTACGGATAAAATAAAAACAGAACCAATAAGCGATCATGTTTAATTCAAAACGCAATGGATGATAACCTTCGTTCGAGTTCCCCAATATTATCGACCTGCGTTTGGTTGTACTGAACAAGCTCCGAAAACAAGAACGCGAATGCACTCAAACTAACCTGCAAGAACACAACAAATTAGCCGAGGAATTGGAAGCACGGAATCAAAGTGATGAATAACGCGAGATCTGGATCATTGATCTTGACGAAGTGGTTGAAAGGGGAAGAGAGAGAGAGAGAGAGAGAGAGAGAGAAAGGGACCTCTTGCTTGCCCTTGTTGAGGGGCTTGTCGAGGACGTTACCGTACTGCTTCACCTTTCCGACGCCGATCATCTTCTTCTTGCTTCTCTGCTTAGGTTAACACAGATTTGCCGATTTGGTCATTCTCGCTATGTCCTATATTCAACATTTTAAAATTTTAGAAAAAACATCACTTATTACAATCAATTTTCTTTTTCATCTGCCCTCACCAGATAAAATTAATTAAAATATATTGATCATGCAAAAATAAAAATATCGCACTAAAATTTAATTACAACTTTTTCACTATTTTGGTGTGAGAGTTATTTTATAATTTTAGATTGTGCTTATATTTCTATATTTGTATTAAGATATTAATCATATTCCAAACAGAATTAAATAAAACATTATAATTATCTTATGCTCAATCATTCCTTTTGTCTTCTTTTTCTTATTATTGTTTTCATGGTTAGCCGAGAAAATAAATTACATTCCAATATTTTTTAATTTTTTCATTGTATAAAGTTAATCCACGTAGAAATAATTATTTAACTTGAAGTAAAGTTACTAAAGCTTTCTCTGATTTTTTAAAGTTCAGACGACTTTGTGGATGAAATGAAATTATATATGTTTTAGAGAAAACTCAAAAGTTGGGTCTTACTAATGTTTGGCTGGAATGTGACTATGTATTGATTTGTGTTGCGTTTATGGCTATGACAAATGTTTCTTGGATGGATGTTTCGTAATCGATGAAATACTTGTCTTAATTACTGTGGAAAAATCAGGTTTAAGGTTACTCATATTTTTCGTAAAAGGAATGTGTGGGCTGATAAGTTGACTAATTTATGATTTATTCATAGAAAATCTTTTAATTAGTATAATAGACTTTCATTTATTAATAGGTATGGTCTACCTATGTATCGTTTTTGTTAACATATGAGTTTTGGTCTAATCTCTATATTTTTGTATTTTTTTAATAATATTTTTTTCATGTGATGATAAATTATTGTTGTTAATTAGCATATTGATGTCTAATATGAAAGTTTTTTATATAAAAAAAATAAAGTCATGGTTATCTCTTTGAATATGAAATTCAAATTAGCAATTTTTTTTTTATAAAGTTTTCGTGTTAGGCATCACTATGCAACTTGACATCTCAGCTAAGCTGACACTTCAAGTAACAACAATCATTTGCCATCACATGAAAAAAATATTATTAAAAAAAGAAAAAAGAAAGAAAATACAAAAATATGGGGGGATTAGACCAAAACCCATATGTTAACACAAACGATACATAGGTAGATTATATCGTAGATAGTGTTATTTTTGGGAAGATCTTCAAAATCAGTTCCCTCGAAGCCATGCAGCATGCTTTTTGCATATTGTGATATAAATTGCTTACAAGTGATTATCGCCACCTATTACACATAGTTAAAAAAATATATAAAATGAGTTAGGACCCTATGATAATACTATTCGCATTTGTGGAACATATAATAAAAGGCGCAAGCTCTTCTAATTTCTTATGGGATTGAATTGAATGTCTCTTGTTGTGAGTTTGGAAAAGGAAATTTAAGATGGTAATTATTTTTATTTAAATAATTTGAAATGTTTTGTGATAAAATATATTTCAGTAAAGAATTTTAAAAGAACTTGAAATAGAGTAACTAGATTGATTAAAATTAGAGAATTTAAATTTCAATAGAAAAGTAAAATTTTAAAATTCTTCTTATCCCGAATTCATGTTTTGTTTCCATTTAATTTTGGTTGGGATGTTATTAATTTAACTAAGATAAAAATATTGTTAGAATGACTATTTTTTAATTAATGTTAATTATAATTTTATAATAAAAGTTATTTTGTGATTTAAGTTGTTTGAAATTTTGTCTTATTTAAAATTATTATTATTTTGTACTTAATATTAGTTAGAATTTTTTTACCAATACTGAAGAGACTAATTTATTTATGAATATGAATTAGATTTTTTTAATAAACATTTGTTGTGATTATTTGTTTATTTTTTGGTATGTGGAATTATTTTTTACCATCTAACATATTGCTATAATTTATTTTCTAATGTTGATTGGAAAGATTTCAATCAACATTGATAAAAAAAAGTTGACAAAAACTTCAAATGGTCAACATCCTAAAACTAACATCGATTGATATCAACCTAAATAACTATAGTCGAAATGAAAATAATTTTGGTTAACATCAACTTAGAAAAAGTTTAGCAAATTTTGGTTAAAAATTCAAATTTTAACAGTTATTTAATATTTAAATAATTTTGTGAATTTGGCGATAATTGAAATAATTTATTCAAACAAGAAAATTAAAATTCACTAAATTTGAATTGCTTTATCGAAACAAAACATTTGAATAATTTGAAATAAAACCAATTCAAATTCAATGTATTTTAATTTGTGAAAAATTCTATCAAAACACAGGTTATAGTGTTATTTGTTTTAATGAATCAATAGCTCTATGTTGTAATAAATTAATTATTATAAATATATTTATTATTTTATTATTAATTTGGAAGTAATTTGTTTGTCCATTCATATTTTTTTATAGAGAATATTAATCATAACACACTCTTATACATGTTTATAAAAAATATTAATCATAACAAACTCTTATATATATATGTATGGATCAACATTATATATCATTTTTATAATTAAAGTATATAAAAAAAACATATTGATGTATGCTATTAATCTTGTCTAAAATAAGAATTTTCCACTATAATATACGACTATTTATACATTTAATGTTATGTAAGAATATTAAAACTAAGTTGTTTAAAGTCAACATGTTGGAGAAGATATTCTAAACCTTTCTTATGAAACAGGTTCATCTTCTATTCGTATTGTAAACATATACGACAGAAAAACATATAAGGAAGTATTCATAATGATAGTATATTATCTTAATTGTTTTTTTATATCTTTTGTCATCTACCTGTTTAAGATATTTATTTTATTTTTACTTCAAAACTCTTAAATCACATATTATATATTATTTATTAAAAAAATAATTTCAATTTTATATCAATTTCACAAAATTGAATAATAAAATAACTTTCACATTACTTATATACTTTATAAGTAGTATATATTTATCATATATTTAGATGAGAAAGTATTTAACAGAATTTTCATCTAGTTATCCTATAGTCAAATAGTAGATGAGATAATAAATTCAATAAATTTTACTAAAATAGACCTTAATAACACATTAATTAATAATTTTCAATCTTAATTTTGCATCACAAAATATTTATAAAATAAATTTGGCATTTATATATGTACTTCTTTCTATCCTATCTTTAAATAATGTATGCAAAGTTTTTGTGTTAATGTGGTTATAATAATAATAATAACAATGATAATAATAATAATAATAATAATAATATAAGGCTGGAAATTCTATCTTCATCTAATGGGATAAAAGAATATCTATAACACGTATTTAGACTTATTTCGTTGCATTTTTTTGCTTCATTTACTTCAATACCTCTCTCTTATTTATTTCACTATTTAAATAAAATCATCTTTTTTTTATTTACTTTGTCTTTTTTTTTTAATTTTAAAATTTCACCAAGTTAATGTCAGTTATAAAAAATAAATAATATTTATGTTTTTGAATTTTCGACACGGGAATTTAATTTACTCTCGGTTTTTCTTTAAAAACAGTACATCATTATAGAAAAAAGAAAAGAAAAATATTAATCAATTATTAATTATTAATAAAAAAACAAGTTTGGGTTGTACTAATTTTGTTGGTCTGATTGAGTTGTTGGCCATGATGGAAAAAAAAGGGAAAAAAGAAAAAAAGAAACAGCGTTAGTGGATTCTGCCAAACGAATAAAAAAGTGTGAATGGAGACAGCAAGGATATTTGTATCCTTATTCCTAATATTTATTAATCTTATTTTATTTATAACACTTAAATTAAAAATGAGGATTTTACACGACTTAGTCCAATATATTCTTTGTATTAAATATTTGAACTAAGATATTGTTAACGAAAAAAAGGCCAACTTACATTAAATAATAATTAGAAAAATTCTGATAATAAAGGTAATTTAAAAATATAAATTTATTATTATCAACTGAATTAATTGTTTTTTAATTTTAAACAGTAATATTTGCAATAAAAATGTATTAATTTTCTGTGCTGAATGGATTTTCATTATGATGAGCAAGGTATGATCTGTTATCAATCAATATATATTGAATGACATTCATATTCCCGAGTTGTGGTTTCAACTTCCTCTTCTTTTTCTTCTCATTCACTTTCGCCCTCAAAATTTCTCATTCTATCTTTATCTTCAACTTTTCAGTTCAAAGCTTCAGATCACAACCGATCCACCATTCACCACTTTCTCTTCGCAAGGTATGCTGAAAATGAAATACCCACTTTGACTTCGTTAAGTCTACTATTTTCTTTTCTCTCAACCAAACCAAACCAAACAGATTCATTCATACGAGGATCTTTTTAAGGTTTCAAAATTTGATTTTTTTTTTTGGGTTTGCTGGAACTTTTTGTGCTCATTGTTGTTAATGTTTTTGGTTGACATGAGTAGCTCAAGTTATTGTCATAGGCAAATCTAACACGAAAAGTAGTCACTGAAGCCGATCCAGTGCCTTGTGAATTTGGAATTGGTGGTGAATTTAGATCTAAACGCCACAGCAATGTCTTTTATCGGAACCCAGCAAAAGTGCAAGGCTTGTGAGAAAACGGTTTATCCCGTTGATCAGCTTTCTGCTGATGGCACTGCTTATCACAAAGCTTGCTTCAGGTGCTCCCACTGCAAAGGAACATTAAAGGTGCCTTTTTTTGGCCTTATTAATATTATTTTTATTTTGTTTGTTTTTGTTAGTTGCATTATTTGTTTGATTGCTTATTAGTACTGTTGTTTATTTTTATTTGTTAAATTCTGCTAAAGATTCTTGCTTTTGTTTGACGCTGCCTTGCATCCATGTAAAATTCTGACGAGAATTTTAGCTGGTTGATAAAAAAAAAGGTAGTGTGAGTTTATTATTTGATCAGAAAAAAATTGGGACACCACCCTCATTCCTTTTTTAGAATTTGATGATGCTGAGAATTTTTGGAGTGTAAAATCTTCATTTGATTCTTGTAATGACACAGATCTGCTCCTTTTGCTTCGGGTATGAAGAAATAAACTTTTCCATAAATACTTATAGTTGAAAAAAGAAGAAGAAAGTAAAATGTATTGAACATCTATAAGCTAAAATCAACTTATGCACCTTAACGGGACGAAGCAGTTATTTGATGAAACTTCTATAAAAACTGAAGTGCTTCAATTGATTTTAACTTATGAGAGAAACTCAATTCGTTTTACCTTCTTATTTTCTTTCCCTATGAATGTTTGTGAAGTTTATTCGAACAGGGCCTTAGCAATGTTGGAGACTAATTGGGTTAGCATTTGTGTATTTGAGTTTAAACTTTCATACGAATTATGTAATGACCTTTTTTGTTTCAGCTGAGCAACTATTCCTCAATGGAAGGTGTTCTTTATTGTAAACCTCACTATGAGCAGCTCTTCAAGGAGACTGGCACCTTCAGCAAGAACTTCCAGTCACGTATGTCTTGTTCTTTTTCTTTTTGAGGTGAAGCTGTGTTTGTGTGGTTTTTTGAATCAGATGTCTCTTTAATGGCCACATTTTCATTTTGAACAGCTGCAAAGTTAGCTGATAAGACTACTCCTGAGCTGGTAAATGCTTTATTTTGCAATTTTCAAACTTCGTTGTGATAACAGGTCTGCAGCATTTGGGATTATTGAATAACTATTGGCATCTTTTGTTTATTCCAGACAAGGTCACCTAGTAAAGCTGCGAGCATGTTTTCTGGCACACAAGAAAAGTGTGCTACATGTGGGAAAACTGCTTATCCATTGGAGAAGGTAGGATTTAAATATTTCAAACAAAATACTTGATCATGTTCAATATCCATCATAGAGTTACAAAATATTTCTGTTACAAATTGGGCATATGGATGCTCAAGTGTTAAGGATTCTTAAAATGAGTACAATAAACTACTTGATGTAGTTCTCAAGCCTTGAGACTCTTTTATCTAGTGGACTAGTATTATAGGTTTGGAATCTCCATTTGGTCTGGTACTCTTGGTTCTGTGAAATCAAGAGTGTCACTGCCTCAAAAATATCCTGTGGAAAAGAGGAGTTTGAACTTCATTTTCTTTTTGGACCACAGCTAGACTCTGTATGGCTTCCTTATCGTAATGGGAGTTAATTGTGTGGAGATAAACGTTCATATTTTATTTCTGTGCTTAACATGATGAAACATATATTCTGATTTAGTTCATAATTCTACAGGTCAAGAAAGCTAAATTACACTTGCTTGTGAAATCGTTATAAAATTTCCATCTAATGAAATGCATGCTGATAAGGACATATACCTGTATTTTAAAATTAATGTAGTGTGGCATTGTTTTAGAAAACTATTTTAAAGCCAAAAGGTAAGAAGGAAATCAAACATGACCTTTATTACCCACTCAATTCATACTGAGTGCAGCTCTATTAGAAAACTTCTGTCCCATTGACCATTTAGGTCATGAATGTGGAAAGTATATAACCAAACTGAAAAATCTACTGACTTTATTTGTAAATCTGCAGTTCTGCACTTAACCAGAATTAGAACTTCATCTTGGTTTTCTTGTTGCTTGTGTAAATAGGCATATTTTTTTCTTTGATTTTAGGTAACAGTGGAAGGGCAGGCCTATCACAAATCATGTTTCAAGTGTTCACATGGTGGTTGTCCCATAACCCCATCTAATTATGCAGCCCTTGAGGGCATTCTGTATTGCAAGCACCATTTCTCCCAGCTTTTTAAGGAGAAAGGGAGCTATAATCATCTCACAAAATCTGCATCAATCAAACGGGCGGCGGCGGCAGCAGCAGCAGCCACTGTTCCAGAATCTTGAATGTTGGTTCCTTCTTCTATTGCCTTTTCTTTAACAAATACATTTTGGTCTATCAAGCAAGTGTTTGTATGTGTGCCTTTTTTTTTTTCTTTTGATCGTTCTGTGGCGACTCCATCATTTCTGATTTTTTTTTACTTACACATGCGTGGCGTGCCAAATCTTGTGTGCTTTATTTATACAATGGACATTCCGTAATGACCAATGAGTGCGTGATTTGCGAGATATTTCACTCTAATTTGATGATATTATTGCCTTCATTGCATTTATATTTATATTCTTATTCTGCCTTAGGTCTCATAACACAAAAGAGTTGATACAATACAATTTCCCATTTAAATTCTTAACTTGAGATTATTTGAGAAAAGATACACCGAAAAGATTTAAGATTAGTCATGAAATATCTTATACTACAAATTACTATATTACTTCCAATTTAAAATCTTAAACCAATACTTTTTTATAATATAGTTCAATTGTTTTCATTTTTACTCAAAATGATCCTATTATCCTATCTAGCTGCATAAATATTCTAAGATAATTTTTGGACTTGCATCTGTTTCATTTGGCTTGGGCAAAATTACGTTTCGCAATATGTAGCATAGACACTGATACAACACGAATATAGAAATACATGTAATTTTTGAAATGTAAGATATGAGAATACAGATCTATATATTATATAATTATAAAAATTTATGTAGTATAATGATACAACACGAATATAGAAATACATGTAATCTTTGAAATGTAAAATAAGAGAATACAAATCTATATATTATATAATTATAAAAATTTAAATAGTATATTTCAATTTTTTTTGTAATAGAGAGATGTTTCTCATGTTTAGTTTAAAAATATTTGTTTCTTAATTTTATGATCATAAAAAAAAATTATATAATAAATTTAAGTTTTTAAAAAATTAATGTATTCTTTTAAAAAAATTATGTTAGAACTTGCTAGAATTATAAAAAATTCAACAAATATTTTTTTAATTAAATATTTGATCGTGTTCATTTATATTACAAAGGAAAAAATAAAAAAATATAATAGGTGAACAATGAGCACAGTTTTAGTTATGTATGTATCTAGCTTTAACTCACAGTTCAAACTACACTCAACAAGTTTGGTCCATTTATTGACCACATGTTTAATAAATTAATACATAAGGAACATTTAACGCAGCCTTTAAAAATGGCTCCAAAATTTTTGAACTTAGAAAGATTTCAGTCAAATTTGAACGATGTCACAAATGAGTGATTGACAAAAATAATTAAACTTATTTAATATGATATTACTCTTTCTTAAATTTATATAAATGTAAATTATAAAATAAAATAAACACGTCAATCTTGGCCTGGTCCATTAGATTGAAGGATTAGATTATAGTATGACATACATTATTATGTAATTAAATTTCGCCATTCATTATTATATTATTATGTACAAATTTTTTAAGTTAAACTGAATTGATGTACTTTTCACTTTTGGGTTGATAAGTGAAATCCAACAATCTAAGAACTCATTTTTAATTAAGTAGCGCATTATTAATGTTAGAGCATCTCCCATATGGTTTCTAAAGTTTTAAATTTAAAATTTATATCTTATAAGAAATTGATATTGAAATATGTTAGTATGATATGATGAGAATTTTAAGAATAATAAAAATATTGAATTTTAAAAATTAAATTATTTTTAAACATTAAAAACTGAACTACAAATTGTAACATATCATCATTAAAACAAAACTGGTAAGATAGTCTTTATAATGATGTGTCATGGCAAGATGATTTAAAATTAAAAAAAAAAACTTGTAAAATAGTCTTAATAATAATTAATTATGGTGGGATCTTCCTAAAATAAAATAAAATTTGATTTTAGAATAAACTTTATTATTCAAATGTGTGTTATATAAAAGATAGTTTTCAACTAATTTATCGTATCAATTTTTTTAATTTTAATTTTTATAATTCATTTTACTTGTTATTATTAGCTTTAATAATATTTTTAATTATTTTGAAATAATTATTAAGTTTTTTTACTTAATTCATAAAATACAGTGGTTATTACGACGCCGTTTATAGAAAACAGCGGTGTTGTCGTTAGCGGCGGAACCAAAACCCTAATCAGTACCAAATGCTGGAAGCACCACCATCTTCCCCGCTCCGAGACCTTATTCTCCGTTCATCGACCCGAATATCGGAGTCTCTGGCCACCGTCCCCTACACCCCACACCGAGCCTCCAATGTCTCCGTCAAAGCCTTTCTCGAACCCCTCCTCATACCAACAGCCTCCGTCAAAGACCTCGCTCTCGCGTGCGCTCTCCTTTGCTCTTCCGAATTCGACTATTCCGGCATTCTCTCATGGATCCCCAGCCATCTCTCCTCTCTCGCAGCCTCGTCCTTCTCCAAGCTCTCCTGCTTGTATCTCGCCGAACTCGGCGACGGAAATCGTGATGTCGTTGTTCCTCCGGAAAAGTGGTTTGTGCTGGAACTGATGCCCGAGGTTTTGCCACTTTTGAAAGAGAGGATTCAGGAGAGCTCCATAGATAAGTCAGATGAGAGCGACGAGTTCTCCGCGGCATCGGCGAGAGTCCCCGTTGGGTTTGCCATTCTTGCTGCTTTTCAGTTTAGATGGTTTATTACGCAGGTTAGTACTAGGGTTTCGGTACTTTGATCGTATGTTATGACAATAAAATGAAGATAATAATTTTAATAGTTCATCTTTTATGTATTCTTAGTATGAAATATATTATACATTTCCAACCAACTAGAAATTTCGTGGGAATGCCTTTTAAAGTAGTTAACTGGTTACTGTAAAAGTCAATCAATATCAGGTTGTGACTGGATGAATGGTGTGTAAAAAGAACTTATGCTATGGATGCATGCATTATTACTCATAACTTGAAGTTTGGTTCAGTTATTTGTCCACGCTGAGACATTAAGGTAATAATTGGATTTATGACAGGTTGATTGTCCTCATTTGGGTAAATTGTGTGGATTGGTGATTCCTTGTGCACTGACTGCTGTTGATCATTGGTCCGCTGTAGTGAAGGTATGTTGCAAATAGGAAGTTCAAATATAATCCAGTGAATCTTGAAATAGTTCTGTTTGTCATGAGTGAGTTTTGCTCTCTTGTGTGACTTCAGGGACAGGGCATGATTAGCCTCGCGCATATTGGAAAAAATGTGGATGCAGCTGAGCTTGGTGGGTATGTGGACGCTGTTCTAGATGCCTGCTGCCAGAACACGGCTTCTGATGACGAGATATGGCATCTTGTGGTTGAGGCGTCGGTAGTTCTTGTGACTCTTACTCAGAGAAATAATCCCCGTAGTCCTTGGTATATTCATCCATTTCCTTTCTATTATCTTTCAACTGTAGATGTTATAGCTTGGTGGGAACTTTTTAAAGATTTTCACATGTTCAACGCTGTGGGGAATTCTGGCATTCAAATAATTAGCTAACTGAATAAGCAGGAAAGTGGATATTACTTAGTCATGCCCTCCATCTTTATGTAGTTAGTTCTTGACTATTGTACAGACTTACTTGAAACATAGTTTTCACTTCTCAAAATATAGAATATTGTAGTACCTGTTGATTATAATCCGTTAGCATTGATGTTTTTAATTTAATTGCAAGGGAATAACAAATTACATAGCAAAGGAAAATCTGTTTATATAGCAAAGGAAAATTTCCCCTTTAATGGATCAAGGGAGCATAAATCTTTCTACAAACCTTTACTATGTTTGGTTAAGTGATCTCAATCTCATCAAGTAGAGAGTGAGTGGATATAATGTTAATGGGGGCAGATTTTGACTGTTAAGTGTAACAAGTGAAGAATTTTTATTTACTACTTGCGAGGGTGTTATTTATTTTGGAAAAAGTTATATAACTTCCCCATAGGCCTTACTGATATAAGTCAGCAAGTTTCCTCAATCCCCATAGAAGCATACATTGTATCTTGATTTCAATATATCATTAATTTGAATAGGTTTGAAAGGATGCTAAAGGAGATGATAAGTCACTTGGAGCGCCAGCCCAGAAACAAAGAGCGACGAATTGCATGGCTTAAATCTGCTGATTCACTATTTAATGGTGTTGGTCTTGTGCTTTTAGCTCACTTCAGGCGCATTTTCCCATTATTTTTTCAGTGGATGCACGCTGATGACGATGAGACTATTATTTTGGTGAGTACCTTTCATTGAAACTTTGGACTACACTTTTAAAAGTTTATCTTACCGAACCAAAATTATTGGTTGTAACCAGCACTGTTGAAATAGATATACGTTCAGAATAGTTGAATTGTTTTAACTTGGAAAAGGTTTCGACCTTGGCTTTCCTTTCCCTGTATGACTTTGACACTGAAGAACATATATGCTACTTTGTTCTTTTAGTATTTGGTAAAAAGAAAAAAAAAGTAATTTCTGATTAACTCTTTTATATATTTCCATTCTGCAGGTTCTAAAATGTACATATATAATTTGTAGACTGACGTGGATAAGGAACTCACCATTTATTGCAAAGTAAGTTAAAAAAATGACCATATGAAATATTAATTTCAGATAAATGTGGCATTCATGTACTTGACAAATAGGGATTAACTTCCGTAGCACTTGAGCATATCGTTTACTTGTTTGTGTGTCTTCATCCTTATCATAGTCAAAACATTATTCTGTAAGGATCTGATGTAAACATCAGTAGTCCTTTTCTTCCTAAACCATTTTTAGGAGAATTTAGAAGTAACTGAAATTAATCCTGGTTTCCCACTTGGCAGAATCCTGGGGTCCATCAGTCCAAGGATATAGACATATTTATTTCTATTGTATTTGTGCCTTGATAATATAATTCATTTCGAGCACATAATATCATTTTCACTTCAGATTGGTAGATGAACTTGCTGTTGTGTACAAGGAGGCAGCATTGAGAGCAGTTCGGGTAGATATTAGAGCAAATATATGTGAGATACTGATCCTACTACAAGAGTAAGACTTCATTTTTTTGATTAATTTCTTTGTACGAGTGATATATTCATTCCTCATTAGTCCATGTCCATATCCATATCCTTTCTGTGTACCCAGAAGCAGAGGCCTTCATTTTAATGCAGCTTGGGACAAGCATCGATCGGATCCAGACTTAACCATTCTTAATCTGTCTTTAAGGGAAAGAAGTAATACTAAGACTGTGCCTTCAGAAGATTGTCTTCAGCAGGGTTCGGTACCTGTTAAATGATAAGTTCATCGCATTTCTGATTATTTCATGTAATTAAGTAGTAGATATCTTGGGTGCGAGAATGACAAACATGTTAAGTTTAGTTTTGTTTTATATTTTTTGAATTCATTTTTAACTATTTTCAACTTCAAAATATCTCAGGAATTATATTAAAGAAATCCACGATATCTAAGAAATTAGTGGATTGTAAAAATATAGATTTTATCTAATTAATAAACAAATATAGTGTTAAACAACACTGTGTAGAAATCTAATTTTACTACTCTTTTTCGTAGAAATGTCATCTGCAGTTTTTTCTCAGAAGTGCATCGAATTTCATCCCTTAATTAATCTGTAATAATATTTAATAGGATTTCCACATTTTTTCCTATTTTACCTTTATTAATGTTTTTAAATAATAATATAAAATTCACCAGGACACTAATTTAGAAAAATTAAAATAAAGTAGAACAAAACTACAGAGGAACAGTATACAGAGATTTTCTATTTAATATATACATATTCTTATTTTTTATTTAATTATATTTTATTATTTAAAAAATTAAAAAATTCAAGTGCTAAAAGGAAGTAATTATAAATAATTTAACAGCATAGTATATTATGAATTATATCTTTAACATTATAATTTATTTATATTTTTAACAGCATGATATGCTATAAATTATTCAACATTTTTTTATCTAAATATTATTATTTTAAAAAAATTATATAGAGACACTTTTCACTTTCCCATTAGTTATTATTTTAAAGATATCAATTTTGTAATTTATTCATACAACAGTTATTCTAATTTTGACTCTTCCTGATTTGATGAGGAACCATTAGTAAGAAGACCTCTGTTTAATTGGGTATTGGATGCAAGTATGTAACTAAAATAAGGAAAAATATAGATATTCTTTAAACACAAACACCTTTCAAACACCCATCGTTATTTTTTCTTTATTCAATATTCCTTTTATTCAATAATAAAATATACTGTAAATGGCATCATAAGATTTTTTTAGTTGTTTTTTTTCTTATTTGTATGTCTTTATTCAATACTTTTAAAATAATGGAAGTATCTAATTAACTATGAAACTATTAATACTTGAAATAAGGTAGAAGCGAGTAGGTGAGAATTAATGCACACCCTTAGTGTGTTTGCTTCCAGGAGAGAGGGAGTGTTTTTTGTGTTTGTTTCTATGATTTTGAGAGTGGGAGAGAGGATGGGGAAAAAGGTGAAGGGTTTTTTTCATTCTTCACAATGGGGATTTAGTAGGATTAATGCATTTTACCAAAATACCCTTGTGCATGTATTTTATTTTAATATATAAAATTAAATATTACATAAATTTATTTATTATTTATAATTTCAAAAATATTTAATTATACTATTAATAACAACATATAATTATAAATAA
>Ga0123342_1001445_pt1 | contig 39965 bp, 23 predicted proteins | sample Turbeawhitnodule_FD_89960 | JGI IMG/M metagenome (GOLD analysis project Ga0123342, IMG submission 89960) | Root nodule microbial communities of legume samples collected from Mexico - Turtle bean Mexico white nodule | ecosystem: Host-associated > Plants > Roots > Nodule | place: Mexico: Nepantla...
TGGTAATCAAAGCCAAACCAAAAAAAATATTCAAAAATTCAAATACCATTAAAATCCAATCTTATGTAGATTGACTTTTTTTTTATTCAAACATATATTAAATGTAAAAATAATAATGGGGCATTCCGAGAATTGAACTCGGGACCTCTCGCACCCTAAGCGAGAATCATACCACTAGACCAAATGCCCACATTTGATATCTTATTTACCAAGTATTTTGTCGTTTAAATTAAACGACTATAAGAAACCCTAAAACCGTTAAGAGTTACACCTTATTGTTTAAAACTTTTTTAAAAACCTTGATATTCTATCAATTTAAAAACTTTTAATTAAACCTTGATATTCTAGTTACAAATAGGACTGATCTTATATATTTAGTTTAATAAAACTTTAATTGCAAGAATAAATTAAAAAAAATTATTTAATTTGATATTTTTTATTTTTTCAAAATATTTTACATATTACTATTTATCTTTTTCATAATTATGCTTTACACAATTTATAAATTTAAATATTTCTATTTAAAAAATCGTTCTATTTAATTTTTTTATTTTGTTCTAACTACTTTATTATTTAATTTTGTAGTTAATAAATTAAAATTGTTTTATTTTTATTTTCTCATTTTGAATTTATCAAGTAAATTATTTTTCTTCTTCTTTAGTCTCTAATAATCTATTAATCAACTTAGAATAAAGAAGTAGACTAAAGAATTGAAGATATAAAAATAAAAAATAATGACTATAGCATTTTATTCATGCAAACCATAGGATATTTAAAAAACATTTAATAAAACAAAAACTTTTAACAAGCCTCATTTAAAACTTAATAATGTCATTTCTGAAATAACCTGATTGAATGACTAACTTAGCGGACCTTAACCCGGTCTTAATCGGTTCGGATCTTAACCCGCTCTTAATCGGTTCGGATCTTTACCCGCTCTTAATCGGTTCGGATCTTAACCCGCTCTTGATCGGTTCGGATCTTAACCCGGTTTAAACGGGTCGGACCTAAACTTATAGTGTGTGTGTGAGAGAGAGAGAGAGACTGTAATTCGGAAGCGCAGCAATGGCAAGAACCGCTCTCCTTCACTTGCTGCGATCACAGAGCTCCCGCCACGTGTGCAGAACCACTCCTTCAGGTTCTCTTCCTTCGCTATCACTGTTTCTGCTCTCTCTTTCACCACTCTTTTGCATTCTCAACGTTACCTTGCACACCAACCCCAAAAGTTTTTAACTTTTCACGATCTCTGTGTGGGTTCTTCATTTTTTTGTGGTATCCCTTGAACCGGGTTACATGGGCACCCTAAAGATCTTACTGTCAATCTAAAGATTCTATTTTTTTCTACCTTTTTTCGAATGAAAGAGAAACGTTGCTTCAAATTTTGTTATGTAAGATTTGTGAAACGTGCTGAATATCAATTTTTAGTTTACTTGTCCCGTTTACGGATCTGGAATTGTTTAGCACCTTAGTTGCTTGATTTGAGGCTTAAATTTAATGAAACTGGAACGAAACTTATCTCTAGTGGTTCTCAATTTTGGAAAGCAAAGTGATTCGGTGTGATAAGTACTGGTTCAGGGTGAAAATAGATGAAGAAAAATGAAGAATTGTGAATTAGGGTTTGTTTGGATGAACTTCTTCCTAACTAATTTCAGCAAAAGTTTAAAATCATAGTTTTGAAAGACTAATTAATTTGGGATAGCTTCTAGAAAGTAGTTTTTAGATAAGTGATTTTTAATTTTTGGAAAATTAATTTCATCTCTTTTCATTTTCTGCCAACAGAAAAGTTTGTGTATAAAAATTCCTATTCTCTATATTACAATTCTCTGGGATTAGAATGAAAGATAAATTTAGGTATTTGAACCTGCCTTCAATCTACTCTTACACAGGCCATCTTTTTCAAATGAGACGATGATCATCCTCTTCTTATGAATGACTATTTTATTTTCTACATTTGATATCCTGCTTGAGGCCGACCTACTGACGAATTGTTACTAACTAACATGGTTGTAAGGTTATTTGACACCTAGGATTTTATGAAACTGACTCAATTGAATCATTTGTTCTGGTTTGATTTATTTCCAAGCCATGGTTGATCACGGTTTCAGTTCTTGCCAAATGCTAATACTCTGTTAGTAATGACAAAACCCATCAAACGACACAAAAGTAGGAGCCAGTGGCAGAAAAAAACTGCTTCATACATTAGTTCAAATCAGGACCCAGTAAATATCTTTAAACACCCAACCCATGTGGTTCCTTTCATGTAGTGCTGTCTTGAGAAAACATCCCTTATATAATTTTTAATATGATCTGAAATCCGTTGTTAATTTTTCATTTTAGTCTTGTAATGTGTGTCGCACCTCCCTCTTAAAATGATTCTCATATAGCAAAACTAAATTGGTTATGTTCTATAATTATAAGTAGCTCTTTGATGTTTCTGATTGCATCTAGTTAGAATCCCATGCCTATTAGAGTGTTTTCTTATTTATTGTTGTTGTAAAAGAAGATACCTATTAATATTTTTATTTGTGTATTCATTTGCTTCCATGGTTCAGTATACCAATGTTTTAGGTCCTCAACCTGTGGACGGCCCTTTAGACCCAATCCATCTTTTAAAACTTCCTCCCATCTTACTGCTTTCCAAAGAAGATGGGCATCACCAGCTCCAGCTACAGAGGAAGATGACAAGATTAGCATTGGACCTCATGGTGGAGGACAATCAGTGGAAGATGACAAGGAAACTGGAGTTGTTTACCATGGCCCCATCTCAAACACCATAAAGAAAGTGAAACTTTTGTCTCTCTCAACTTGCTGCCTCTCGGTGTCTCTCGGTCCGGTCATAACCTTCATGACATCCCCCGACATGAATGTCATCCTGAAAGGTGCCCTGGCGTCAACTGTAATATTCCTGAGTGCCTCTACAACTGGTGCCCTTCATTGGTTCGTTAGCCCATACATTCACAAACTCAGGTGGCAGCCAGGTTCCGACAGCTTCGAGGTGGAAATGCTGTCCTGGCTGGCATCTTCAATTCCCAGGACTATCAAGTTTTCCGATATTCGACCACCGGAAACCCAGAGGCCTTTTGTGACCTTTAAGGCCAATGGGAGCTTTTACTTTGTGGACGCAGAGCACTGTCACAATAAGGCGCTTCTGGCTAGACTCACCCCACAGAAAGGGACTCGTGATTCAGCTTTCAAAAACCTGTGATCTGAAACACACTGTTTTGAGCTTTCAGGTATTTTACTGATAGCATTAGAAGAGTAAGGTATGGCCCTGCATTAATTTCAGTCTGCATGGAATTTTGTTCTACACTCGAGATTCGATCTCTTGTTCAGATACCACAAACTGTTAAGTCTGCTGAATAAATTAGTAGCAGTAGTATTTTATGCAAATTCTGTAATTTTTGCAAGCTTTTGTCACAATTATTAATGACTTTCCTCTCTTTTTTCCTTTGATTCTACGTATGTGTACATGAATGGTCTTGTCTTGTTTTTTTCTCCATGAACACGGTCCACACAGAATCTCAAAGCTGGCATTCAAGGACTAATCTGCAGCTCATTGCTGACCAAACATCATTTTAAGCCACTAAACTGTCCTGTTTAATTCTATCTAATTTTGTCTCTACTTTTTTATATATATTCTGGATTAGATTTTGTTACCCATCTCTCTTATTTGGATGTGTTTTCGTAGTTAATTGATATTTATAGTGTTTGATAATTTGGAAGTAGAGAAGGGGTGGAAGAGACGAGTTGTTCCAATGGAAAAAAAAACGAAAAATTTAAAAAAATATTGGTGCCCATGGATTAAAGATACTTCTAAGGTTGATGGAAATGTCATTTGTAAGAAATTTCTCAGGCTTTTTCAGCGCATTAGAAATAAAAATATATACGACGATTATGTTTTAGTTTTATTAATACTGACTTCTTACGTACTTTTTGTTTATTTGGGCATCTATATAATACGATACGGATACGTGATACATAAAATATCTAAAATATAAGATATGAGAATACAAATTTATATATTATATAATTATAAATTATATAATTATAAATTATATAAATTGATAATAAATATTTATGTGGATAAGTATCTTTCAGAACAATGTTTTTTTATAATTGATTCACAAAAATTTGTTTCTTATTTTTATAATCATTATAATTTATACAATAAAGTTTGAATTTTTAGAAAATTAACGTATTTTTTTTAATTATTTTTTTAATTATGTTACAATTGTCAGAAATCTAACAAATATTTTTTGAATTGAACATTTCATAATATGTTTTACAAATATCATACTAGTTTCGGTATCCGATACTAGTATCAAATACCGACACGACATTTAAGAGGAGTGTCCGAATTTTATAGTTTATAACACTCTAAAAATATGGTTATTTTTAGCAAATAATTTTAGCAGAATTAAAATTTGTGTTAGCTCGAGAGGTTCGAATGAATTTTAAAAATACTTTTTAAAAAAAACCCAAACTAATTTAGCGTGGCATTGATAAAGATGATTATAAATTAGGTTCAAAAAAAATTGTAAAGCTATAAGGCGAGAACAATAGAAACGATAGTAAAACATTTAATTTTATACTATTGTAGCTTAATCTTCGCTATATTTGATTCTGCTTTATACTTCTCAATGGGTTCTACCAATTATAAATTATTACAAGTAGTCTTGTGTTTCTCAAATTCAACGTATTGAATCCTTCACTAAGTAACTGTCTTTATTTTTTAATGTCTTTGTCTAATCCTCAAAAATCTTCGCCTAATTTTTATAATTATCACACTAGATTAAACTTTTTCTAATACTTTTTTTCCTACTCTATTAAATTCTTACACGCACTCAAATATATTAATGTTTATAGTTTTAGCACTTATAATAATCCCATTTTAAATATATTTAGTATTCAAGATTGACGTAATAGTATTTGGTTGTTTACATAATATGTATTTTTTTCTATTTTTATTTGGTGTCTTAATTTTTATAAGGTAGAACTATTCTTTCTTATATTTTTATAAAAGTATACTTGCATATATTATTTAATATTAAAATGTTATAATAAAAATGTCAAAACCAAACATAATTTTGAAAAGGTATACTTTGTTAAATAAAATAAAATGTTATTAAATTTATAATTTTGCGTATCATCTTCAATAAGATATAACTAAAATACGTCAAGTTATTTTAATTTTTATTTGATAATTATTTTAGAAAATCTAGAAGATATAAGTGCATTTTTTTTCTTACTTTATAACAAATGTAGACATAAATAAAATAAAATGTGTAAAGTTCATGACATGTAAGATGAAATACTTGAAAGTTAATTTTTTTAATTATAAGGAATCAATTTGATTCACAAATCAATCAGATTTAAACATTAATCTTATCACAATAAATTCAATTTAAAAAAGATACTATTATTTGGAACAGATTCAACAAAAATAAGATTCTTTAGTCTTTTTCAGTGAAAATATTAAAATTATTGTTAAATATTAAATATTAGTTAAATGACTATCATTTTTTTTGAAAGAAAAAATGATAAAAAATATTTTGTTGACAGATCGTTTCAAATAACCCAAGTTTATTTTTGAAAAAGAAAACCAGGATCCAATGGCCAAAATCTGAAATCCTGATCTCAGAATTTTAATGTTGTTCTCCTTTTGTTATGAAAATAAATACTTTTATTATTGCTCTTCATTGGTAGTAGATACTAAAAGTAGATACAATTTATTTCCATATTATGGAAATAAATTAATTGACAATTATAATAGTGTAATTTTGTATGAAAAAATACAAGCATTTAAGGGATAAAGATCTAGATACAATTGATAATCAAAACACCTTTCCAACCTTTAATGTAAAAATATATTCCTAGAAAAAGTACACCCAAATTTCATTATTTTTCGTACGTCAAAAATATTAACTACCACAGCACACCTCAATAAAAACAATTATTTTTTAAAAAAAGCATCCTTAAAACAAATCCTTCTAAATTTGAAAAAAATGAAAGTTTAATTTGGTTATCCGTTGTTGAATATTTGCATGTAAAAGGAAAAGCAGACGATAAATAATAATGCAAGGCAGATAATATTTAAAACGACAGAAATGACAGATAACATTTAAAATGCTGAAAATAATTAGGAAACACGATTTAAAACACAAATATAAAAGTCCGATATTTAAAATGCAAACAAACCACGCAGCAAAGCCGTAAAACTTGCTGCGCTTACAAAAATGTAATCAGGGGTTCTCACAAAAACACAAAAAGACATAAAAAGACATAATAATAGTAAAAGAGCCGCCACCGTCGATCAAGAACCCAATTCTGGGAACAAAAGTTCGGAGATGATGGCGGAAACTTCAAACTAAGTACGAAAAACAATCTACCTAGCGATGACACAAGAGTACAAGCAAGAAACCAGCATTTATTATAACCATCCCCTGTTGAACCGCCCAGCACGATTCACTTCTTCTTCTGTGCGGCCTTGGTAACCTTGGCTCCAGTGGGATCCTTCTTCTCCACGCTCTTGATGACTCCCACAGCAACAGTTTGACGCATGTCCCTCACAGCAAAACGACCAAGAGGGGGATACTCAGAGAAAGTCTCCACCACCATGGGTTTGGTTGGAATCATCTTAACAAATCCAGCATCACCATTCTTCAAGAACTTAGGCTCCTTCTCGAGCTCTTTGCCAGATCGCCTGTCAATCTTGGTCATAAGTTCAGCAAACTTGACAGCAATGTGGGAGGTGTGGCAATCCAGAACAGGGGCATAGCCATTTCCAATCTGACCAGGGTGGTTCATGATGATAACCTGGGAGGTGAAGTTAGCAGCCTCCTTGGCAGGATCATCCTTGGAGTTTGAAGCAACATAACCACGCTTGAGATCCTTAACAGCAACATTCTTCACATTGAACCCCACGTTGTCACCGGGGAGAGCCTCTGTGAGAGCTTCATGATGCATCTCCACAGACTTAACTTCAGTTGTCAGTCCAGATGGTGCAAAAGTCACCACCATACCAGGCTTGATGACACCAGTCTCAACACGTCCCACAGGCACAGTTCCAATTCCTCCAATCTTGTAAACATCCTGAAGAGGAAGCCTGAGAGGCTTGTCAGATGGCCTCTTGGGCTCAGAGATCTGGTCAAGTGCATCAAGCAAGGTAGGTCCCTTGTACCAGTCGAGGTTTGTGGACCTCTCAATCATGTTGTCTCCCTCAAAACCAGAAATTGGTACGAAAGGAATTTTGTCAGGGTTGTATCCCACCTTCTTCAAGTAGGAAGAGACTTCCTTCACAATTTCATCATACCTAGCCTTGGAGTACTTGGGTGTAGTAGCATCCATCTGATACAGAGAAAGACAATTAAGATTTTTTAAAATAAATTAAACTTTAAAGAAATTGACCGAGGAGTAATTACTGAAAGGCTTAACATCCAAAACATAAATTACCTTGTTACAGCAACAAATCATCTGCTTCACACCAAGAGTGAAAGACAGAAGAGCATGTTCACGAGTCTGTCCATCCTTAGAAATACCAGCTTCAAAACCACCAGTGGTAGAATCAATGATGAGAACAGCACAGTCAGCTTGAGATGTTCCGGTAATCATATTCTTAATGAAATCCCTGTGTCCGGGAGCATCAATGACTGTGCAGTAGTACTTAGTGGTTTCAAACTTCCACAAGGCAATATCAATTGTAATTCCTCTTTCACGTTCAGCCTTGAGCTTGTCAAGCACCCAGGCATACTTGAATGACCTCTTGTTCATCTCAGCAGCTTCCTTTTCGAACCTCTCAATCACACGCTTGTCAATGCCTCCAAGCTTGTAGATCAGATGGCCAGTGGTGGTGGACTTCCCAGAGTCGACATGACCAATGACCACAATACTGATGTGAACCTTTTCCTTACCCATAACTGCGTTTGAGTATCTGCAAAAAGCAACAACTAAATGCATACATTAGCATCATCTTAAACCAAAAAATAGCCACATCACACAAAGGAGATGGGTTCGCATATACAACAAACCATGGATAATCATAAATAATATATTGGGTAATATCTAAAAACAAAGTTTACATTATGCATACCAATTAAAAGTAACGGCAATATATAAGAAGAAATCACACAACAAGCTTTATATTACAAGACATGTATAACCATTAAAACATTAAAATATCGGGTAATCTCCAAATTCCTTGCACACAAACTTCATATAAAGCAGGCATACAACTATAAGCAACGCAGACAACAAGCTATTAGTAGGTATAATTCATTAGAGCAAAGGGAACACAAAACAGATTACATACAGAAATAAAAATATTGACGCATTGACACGTCAAAATTAAGTTACTACGCCACATGCAAACAATGTATTCAAGACACCCACACATAAGTTACTACACCACAAAAACAAGGTATTCAAGACACCCACATGCAAACAAGGTATTCAAGTCACCCACACATATGTTACTACACCACATCCGAAAAAGGTATTCAAGACACCCACGCATTTATATGTCTATCTCGTAAAGTCAGCAACTTGAATCGATTAAAACCAAAAGGTTAAACCACACATTTATCATGTCATCTCGTAAAATCAGCGACTTGAATCGATTAAAATAAAAGGTTAAACCAAACAATTATCATGTCATCCCGTAAAATCCGCAACTTGAACCAATTAAAACCAGTGGGTTAAACCACACATTTATCATGCCATCTCAAAAAAAAAATGCGACTTGAATCGATTAAAACCAAAAGGTTATAGATCCATCCATCAGAATTGAGAAAAATCTTAAACAAAAAGCAAAAGTTTAACCAGATCTGGATCCATGGATTTGAATATAAAAAACACACAAATCCACAAAAATCAAATCAAATCTGAGTATTTCAAAGGTACAAAACCAAACGAAAAAAAAAATCATTTTTTGAAGACATCTTACCGATTATAACCAATAACTCAGACAAAAATTCGAAAAAAACATGAAATTCATGTGAAACAATTAAAATTCATCAACAAAACAGAGATATATTGAAGACATAAACAACATATAGAAAACCATATTCAGCAGGCAACACAATCCAATAGGATAAGCATGAATAGAAGAATTAAAACTAATGAAACGGCATAAGAAAACGTACCTAGAAGAAGCTGCGCTAAAACCCTAGCCGCAAGAGAAGAAAGGAGAATGATAGAGTGAAGAGAAGTGAGGAAACGAGGGTTAGAGGGTTTATTTATAGGCTACAAGTTTTTTCCTCTGTTGACGAAAATACCCTTATTATTTTAAGTAGTTCCATTTGGATCCTTTTTGCTTTCGCTTGCTGTGCGGGAGGCCCCGAGAGTGTCGTGATGAAGCCCTGGTTAGGGTTTAATTATGCGCCCACCAAAACGACGTAGTTTAGTGCAGTTTCCAAAACAAATCTTTTAAGTATGGTATAATAGATTAGTTTTACATCATATCATTTTTATATTTATGTATTATCTTTATTTTAATGTATTTTTCTTTAATTAATTAATTTTGCAAAAAAATAAATTTGCATCAAATATTAAAAATAATTTTGTCAAATATAATAATTTCATCGAGTTGGTAAAAGAACTTTAAAAAGTAATGTAATTTAATTTTTATTTTTTCTATTTAATTATAATAAAAAAAGTATTAAACAAATTTAAATTTATAACATAATAAATATAATTATATTAAAACAACTTTTTTATTCTCAATAATGATAAATCACTAATTTTGATTTGTTATTATTAATATAAAACTAAAAAAAGAAAAATATAATTTTGAATAAAAAAAATGTGTTTTTTCAATAAATTTGGTAACTATTTTACTTTTGTAAACTAATATATTCTCATTTTGTAGAAAGCAATTATTAATTTTAAATTTTAAATGTGTAGTCGTTGAAACTTTTTAATTTTTTTTCCTATCATTGTCTATCTTAAAAATTATAGTATTTCTTTTTTTATAAAAGTTTCCATGTCATAATTTTTTATTATTTAGTTTACTATTACTAAATATCATGCAATATATTATATTTTTATTTGTTTACAGTTATTAAATATCATGTAATATTTATATTTTTTTTTACAGTTACTAAATATCATGCAATATATTATATTTTTATTATTTTATGTAGTAGAGATTTAAGTAAAATTCTATAAATATCTCATTAATATAATTTATTTTTTTATAAAATTTGGTTTTTTTAATATGAATAGTTAAATTGCATGATTTTTAATTATAAATTTATAAAATTTAGATCTTATATAAGACTTGTGATTTGTCAATAATCTAAATAAACAACAAATTGTAGAAAAATTAATATTTAAAATTAAATAAAATATTATTATTCATATATATTATATTAAGAGTGTATATTTATAATTTATTTTAATAAATACAAATATATTATACTCATCTATCAATATGATTCCTTTTTATAAATAAATTTTAAGAATGATATTATAGTTTCCTTTTTATAAATAAATTTTAAGAATGATATTATAGTTTAGTTTCGTTTTGAAAACTATTTTTCCAAAACAATTACCAAACAACTTTCTGTTTTTTCTTCTTCCATTTTCATTGTGATTTTTTTAACTTTTTATTTATTTCACGTTGTAATTCAATTTTTATTTTTCTTAAGAAAATCAAATAAATCATAATACTTAACAATCTATTTTTTTTTTAATCTTGATAAGAATAAGAAAATAATAAATATTTTTTTAAAATTAAAAGAATTATAAATGATATATTTTATATAAATTGATTATTATTATTATTATAACTGAATTAATAAAGATATTCATTAACAATAATTTTATTTCCTTTGAATAATATGTTGAAAAATATCATAAATATCAATCTTTATTTTTATTTGGACTTCACTTTAAAAATAATTTAATGTTTTTTTCTTTAAAATATATATATATATATATATATAATTTATATTTAAAAGATACAAAAAAAAAATATATATATATATATCATTTAGATAAATATAAATACACATAATAATAGTAAAAATAAAAAATGCAGTTAAAAGACACAAGAGTTTGTCCGTAATTTTTATTAGCAATCGTTAAGTGACAATAAATAAAATAAAATTTTAAAACTAAAAAAATACTTTGTTAATTGCTGAAATTACAAAATGACAAAATAAATTAATAAAATAAAATATTAATAAATATAAAATAGGAAATTCATATTTGTATAATAACAATTGAAAAAAAAAATAGTTTAAAAAAAGCAGTACCAATTTCTCCGCTCTCTCCAAATAACATGGTCCACATCTAATAAATTTTTAAAACTAAAGGTTCATACATATCAACATATTCAGAAAAAATGTTTGCATATATGTTTTATGTGTACTCTTTGTGAAAAGCATGAGAAATTTATTCAACATTTATTTTTTTGAATGTTCTAATGTTTTGCATATTTGGAGTTGGGTTTGAAAAAAATTTCTTACTCCTCATTTCTCCTAAAATCTAGGATCTTCTTTTTTTTATTAAGAGTGATGGTAGTCATTTGCTTAAATTGTTTAAGCTTGTTGTGATAATTTTTTTATTTGGATAATATGGCGTATGCGGAATTATACTATAGATTTTAGGATAAGATTGATGTTTCTAAGGCTATTATAGTAATTAAAGATTTAGCTTGTCTAGTGAAAAATTTGTCTAAAGCTTCCATGAAAAATGATATGTTGTATTTCAACATGATTAAGTTTTTTGGTATTAATACTCGTACTGGTAAAGTTTTTCCTCCTCCTCCGGTTATATGGGAATTTTCTTCACTGGACTGGATTAAAATTAACACTTATTGGTGTTTTCCATGTGTTTCTTGAAGTTCATACTACTATGATTGTTGAGTTTTATGGAGTTATACATGTTATAGATGAAGCTCAAAAGATGAAACCATGATGATTCTGGCTTAATGTGATTATGTTTTTGTTTGTGCTGTGTTTTACTGCTAGGATCGTGACGATGAAATATTTGTCTTAATTACGATGAAAAAAATAGGTTTATTATTACTCATATTTTTCGTAAAGGGAATGTATGCTGATAAGTTGACTAATTTAAGATTTATTCATGAAGAATCCTTTTATTGATATACTAGACTTTCATCTGGTTTATTCTTATAATTCTTTATAATATGTATAATCTACTTATATTTTGGTTTAGAGTCTTCTATATTTTTGTATTTTTGTATTTTTTAATAATAATACTTTTTTCATGTGATGGCAGATGATTGTTGATGTCAAGTTGCATAACGAGATGAAAACTTTTATATAAAAAAATAAACAATTCTAATAAAAAATATTTTTTTATATATAGAAATAGATTATTATTATTATGACAAATAATTTTAATTAATCATCCTACATGTGGTTACTGAATATAATAAGATAAAATATTGGCTCAACATGGTTGCCACAAGGTAGCATATTTTTACGTGTAATACCTAAATGTGTTCTTTATTTATAATTAGCGAAAATATATGTGTCCGTAATTTTTATATAATATTATTAAATTGTACGTTTATAAACATTATATATTTTCCAATTAATATACTTATAAGATATTTAAAAATATTACCTATAGGATTTGGATATCGGTTTATTATCAACAGAAAATATTTTGTTTAATAAATCTTAATCATATATTAAGTAAATTACTTAATACTAAAAAAACATAGACGCTTTTTTTCATTGTTATTCATATTTTTTATTTTTTATTATTATATGTATATTTATGTTTATTTACATTAAATATAGATATATGTATTATATAAATATATGTATTCGTATCTTTTAAATATCAAATTATTTATATATATATATATATATTTTAAAGAAAATTATTAAATTATTTTTAAAGGAAAGATCAAATAAAAACAAAGATTGATATTTGAAATATAATTTGTTTTTGTATTATTCAAAGAAAATAAGATTCTTTATTAATTAAATTATAACAATAATCAAATTATATAAAACATATCATTCCCAATTCTTTTAATTTTAAAAATTTTATTTATTATTTCTTTATTTGCATATTCTTATTATTGCTAAGGATTATGATTTATTTGATTTTTATAAAAAAAATAAAAATTGAATTGCAACGTGAAATAAATAAAAAGTAACAAAAAGACATGAGGAAAGTGAAAAGACAAAACAAAAAGTTGTTTGGTGAACCCCAAATTTTCAGTACGATAAACAAGAAAAACTAAATAATTTATATATATTTATATAATTTTGTTTTGGAAAAACAATTTTCAAAACCAAACCAAACTATAATATCATTATTAAAATTTATTTATAAAAAGGAATCATTTTTATATGTGGATTAAAATAAATTATAAATTTATACTCTTAATATAAATATGTGAATAATAATATTTTATTTGATTTTAAATATTAGTTTACTTATAATTTGTCGTTTATTCAGATTATTGAGATCTAAATACCATATAGAATCAAAATTTTCTAAATTTTAAGTAAAAATAATGCAATTTAACTTTTCATATTAATAAAATCAAATTTTAAATTTACTAATTTTATAAAAAAAATTACATTAGTGAGATATTTATGAAATTTTACTGAAATCTCTACTATATACAAATAATAAAAATATAATATATTGTATGACATTTGTAACTGTAAACTAAATAATAAGAAATGAAAATTATAATTTTTTAAGAGAGATGAAAATATAAAAAAATTTTAAGAACAACGTCTACACATTTAAAATTTTAAATTGGCAAGTGCTTTCTACCAAATAGCAGTATTAGTTTAAAAAAAATAGTTACCAAAATTATTGAAAAAAACACAATTTTTTTTCCTATTCAAAATTCATTATTTATATTCTTTTTTTTAGTTTTAGTTTTATATTCCGTCTAGACTAGAGTATTCAGAAGAGCATACCTTTACTCTCAAACCTTTTTTTATAAACATTTCTTCAACAATCATCATAGATGAAAATATAATCTCAACATCCAGAATAATATCATTCAACAATAATCTCTTTTATCATCTACATGTTAGTACCAACATTCTTAACCGCTTTTACTTGCATTTAATAATATACTATAGCTAATTCGATTATTATTGCATTTAATTAATTATATTTTTCCTATAAACTTACCAAAAAATTTGGGTTGACCTTGTAGCGAACTTTTGGACCTATGTCTGCCCCAGATCGAGCTAGACATAACTGAGTCAACCGAACTGACCATACCTGAACATTGGACCAATACAACAATAAACCAAAATTAATGACTTAGTAGTTTTGAGAATGAAAAATTATTTTAATATAATTATGTTTATTTTGTCATTGAACTTATTTAATATATTTTTTATTGTAATTAAATAAAAGAGAATGAAAATTGTATTGCATGATATTTTTAAAATTTTTTATATTACATGACATTTGTAAATTTAACTATTAAGTTGGTTATGTTTTTTACAATATATCAATAATTTATAAATTACAAGTGTTAATAAAAGTAAGATGAGTAATTAATTGTATCAACAAACAATAATTTATTTTTCAAACTTAATATTAATTATATTAATAAGAGTATAATTGGTAACAAAATGTGTAGAACAGAAATAGATATATAATTGTATAAAATTATAAATATATAGTGATTCAATATAAAACTATATAATTACTTATATAATAAATTTTAAAACTGCAAACTATTACGAAATGGACTTTAAGCCTAACTCAACCCCATAAAACCGGTTCATAGGGTTGAGGTTTGCCCTCACGCTGAGAGTGATAGATAGAAGCTCCTCGTGCGTGGGACTATATATTATGGGTGGGTGACACGATAGGCCCAACACAAACACTCGCTAGGATAGGTTCGAAATGACTCTGATACCATATTAAGAAGTGGACTTTAAGCCTAACTCAACCCCATAAAACCGGCTCAATGAGGTGAGGTTTGCACCCACTTATATACTATGAAAAGCTCTAATCTCTAGTCGATGTGGGATCTCCAACACAAACTTTTACAAATTTTAAATATTTGTTTGTATTATAAAACTATAATAAATTTAAAAAATTCATAAATCTATAATAAATAATTTATATGATAAATTTAAAACTATATAAATTATACAAATATAAAATTATAAAACTAAATTACATAATAAAACCTATGAAATTATGTAATAATAGTTATAAAATAATATAAGAATGTAAAATTATGTAAAGTTCTATACAATTATAATTGATTATATAAGGTATCATAAAATTATATAAACCATTTAAAAGTGTGTAAGTTATGTAAATTATAGAACTATGTAAAATTATACTATTGATATAATAAAATTATAAATTATACAACTTGTATGATTAATTTAAATAACAAATTTAAAAGTATTATAAATTTGTAAAATTTATAAAATCTGACTTTAAATTATCTAATAAATTTTATTTCAAGAAAGTATTTCAGTTTTAGATTTTTTTTTTAAATAGTAAACTTGCAACACAAAAATAAAAAGATTGGGTGGGTAAAGCTTCGATAAACCTTAGGGTATTATCCCATTCTTGTTGGTCGTCAACTTTAAAAGATAATTAATTTAAGTATTTTCAATACTTTTGCATCCTTTTGAACTTCTACCAATCCTTTTGCTTGAAGTATTTGCAACCTTCTTGTTAATTTTTTTTGGGCAACTATTTTCTAAAAGAGGTTAATACTTTAACAAAGAGGGTAATAGTTTTATTAAAATTTTACATTCATTTTTTATATTTTAATTTTATTGTTTTTTAATATTAAATTTTGATTTGGCTTGAATGGAATGTTGAACTTTGTAAGATTATCAAGATTAAGATCAAGGTTTAAAAAAATTGTAGCAGCAAACAATGTAAAAACATAATGCATATGGTAATGTTCTTCGAGATCTTTCCATTTCAAGTTTAGAATAACTTTTATGTTCATCAAACGCCTTATGCAAGGGTTGTATATTGGAAGTTGTAGAATCTATCACCATATGAATTGAATCTGTGTCTTCCATGACAAATAAGTTGAAAAAAATAATACAAATTACCAAACTTCCAACTTATATAATATCTAATAGATCAAATCAACAGTGGGCATAAAAGTCATAAAAGCTTTGCCCACAAATTGGGTTTAGGATTCACTAAATTTAACATCTTATTTAAAAAGTATTATTCACCAAATTATTCATTATTAATTTTTTGACAATATCTTTGGCGGCTTGATTCACACTAAGATTTCCAAAAACACTACTAAATACATAAATTTGACATGAAAACATAATAACTTGCCAAAAATAATTCAGGATCCAAAAATTTCATATAAAAGAAAAAAAAAACTAAAAAATCTTTCATTGCTTTGTTAGGTGTGTACTTTTGGAGTGGAATGTCAAGGAAATCGCTCAAATTAAACCAAAATTGAGAGAGAATTGAATGGTAAATAAAAACTCAAATCTGCCTTGAATAAACATTTTCATACAAAAATATATAAAAAAAAAAAAGCAATAGAAACAAAGATGTTCAAATCCTATAATCGTGAATGAAATGAAACTTTGAAGCTTCTTTTATAAAACTCTGAATTTGTATTAATTATCCCGTTCATTTACATCTCAAACCTCAAGAGCCATTAAAACATTTCACCGATTTTATTCCCAAACGTTGGCTTCCACATCATAATCTCCACTTAAGCGACGTGGCTTCGACGACTACTGCCAGTGAAGAACCTTCCAAAACTTCAAAACGACACCGAGAACCATTGAAACATTTCACCGATTTTATCCCCAAACGGTTGACTTTTGCATCGTAATCTCCACCTAAGCAATGGGGCTTCGACGTCTATTGCCAATGAAGAACCTTCTAGAACTTCTAAACGACATAGTATTTGAAACAACCTTTTATTAAATAGTATTACTTTTAAATAATAAAAATTAAAAAGTAACTAAATATGAACAAAAACGGACATAACTTGCTCATATCCCTTTTCTCATATCCTTTTTCTTTCTTTCGTACTTGCAACCATTTGTTTTGGTAGTTCCTCTCTCTTTGGGTATTGTTGATTCTCTTTAACTTTAGGTGTTCTCTAACTAGGGATACTTTTGAACTCTTTGGTGAGTGATACGACCCAAATCCATAAAGAGATGACCATGAATGTCAACCTTGAAGGGTCATCTCAACAAGCAAAAGAAGAGGTCGTCAATAAGAGGAATGGTCAAGGACCACAACACTTGAAGTTCTTCTTAATAGTGTTCTTAATATTAAGGCCCAAGCCCAACACATGTTTTCATCATCCATCATGCCTCAGAAGATTACTTAGAGCAAGGGCACAAGCATTAATAGATGAGCTTCAATTGATATATATTTTTGTAATTTATTTAGAATAGATTTAAATAGAACATAAAATGGAGGTGTGGATAGGAGTTTAGGGCTTATGAGAAGAAGTAGCAAAGTTACCGTTTCCATGTGAAATCACACCTTCCATGTGACTAGTTTTGGGCAGCATTTTCAAATGGTTTCCATTTGAATTTCCCACATATTTCCTTCATGAAAATCGAACCTATATCACTATAAATAGGGATGCTTGGTTCATGTAAAGACACATTGAAATTGAAGTAAAGTTACTATACTCAAATTGAGTGAGAATTTGTGAGACTTGTTTCTCCTTTCCTAGTCTTATCTTGTGAGTCTTTGGGAGCTCTCAAGTGGTGGCAACCTTCACTCATCTTGGAATCTATTCACCTTCCAAGTGGCGTGTTCCTCTTCCCTTGCTTCAACCACATAAGTTTCCCTATCATTCATCTTATAATTCCATTTCCATTCCATATCAAATTCAAAACATGTCTTGCTCATTTGTTATTGTTTTCAATCAGTATAATAATATTAGTTTTTGAATCTAATCGGTTGATTTGTGTTGTATTTTGAATTCAATCGGTTCAATCTCTTTGTTTGATGTTTTTAATCGATTAAATTGTTCTTGTTCTTGTGTTCATGTTTCCGCACAATGTTTAGCATTCACTCATCACCTATACTTGTGTTCTTCCTTTGATATTTGGAAATTAACCTCCACATCTACTTAACACTTGTTAAGTTAATGTCTAGTGGGAATTTTCCTTAGATTTCTCACCTTAATTGCTTAAGAATTCATATCCTAATTCTAAAAAGTGTCACCTAATGAATCAACCTAAAATCAACTCACATTAGTGAGTATTTGTGGTTTCAATTTGATTGCTTTCATGTCGAACTCACGGTGCCTCCTTGCGTCCTGAATCTATCATTGACTTTCTCTCCTCTTAGTTGCCTTATAAAATGAGACACGTTTATGCTTCAAACGCTTTGGGAAGTGCGAGGAGGATGAAGCAATGTAGTTGTTGTTGTACAATGGTGATTGAAGAGGGACCGAGACAGGTGAGAATATGAGAAGAACATGGAGCGTGAAGGTAAAAGGTTCAAGATGTGTCAAAATTTATGAGCATTTTTTTATTTGGAGTTGAAATATAAAAAGGAAAAGGAAGTGGGTGTAAGATACCCTCCTTTCATTATGCAATTATTTTTTCAAAATAAATTATCTCTTTCAATTCAAAACGATTGCTCCATTTTTATTTTATTTTTATAAAAGTTTTCATGTTAGACATCACTATGCAACTTGACATCTCAGCTAGGCTGACACCTCAGGTAACAACAATCATCTACCATCACATGAAAAAAGTATTATCAAAAAAAGAAAAAGAAATAAAATACAAAAATATGGGGGATTAGACCAAAACCAACATGTTAACAAAAACGGTACATAGATAGACTATACCTATTCATAAAGAATTATAAGAACAGACTAGATGGAAGTCTATTATACCAATGAAATGATTCTCTATGAATGAACCCTAAATTAGCCAACTTATCAGCACATGCATTCCCCTCACGAAAAATATGAGTAACCCTAAATCTGATTGTCCCACAGTAATTAAGACAAGTATTCCATCGACTACGAAACATCCACGAAACATTAGTCCTAACAGTAAACGTAACACAAACCATTATGTAATTTTAAATTTATTTATCTCTCGTAAAACAGACCCTCCCTCTCATTATGCAATTAATTTTTAAAATAAATTATCTATTTCAATTCAAAACGTTTGTTCCATTTATTTTAAATATTTTTAAAAAAATAAGAAATAACACAATGCCCAAAATACTAAAATAAAATCAAGTATTAATCTAAATATAAAATAGAAAAAAAAATTAAAAACAATTAAGTGGAGAATCCATAAAAAAAAATGGATGGCCATTGTACAATGTTTTTCATGCTGTTGCATAATATTAGGCATTCATTGATTGATAAGTCCTTAACATATGGTTACTGAATATAATAAGGTAAAATATTAGCTCAACATACAAAGTAACATATTTTTACGTATAATACCTAAATATATGTGTTCTTTATTTATAATTAGCGGAAATATATGTGTCCATAATTTTTATATAATATTATTAAATTGTACGTTTATAAACATTATATATTTTCAATTAATATATTTATAAGATATTTTAAAATATTACCTATTGGATTTGGATAATATTTTGTTTAATAAATCTTAATCATATATTAAGTTCGTTACTTAGTAGCAGAAATACAGACACTCTCATGTTTGTATATTCATATTTTTTATTTTTGTTATTATTATATGTATATTTATATTTATTTAAATGAAATATAAATATAAATATAAATATACGTGTATTAGTATATTTTAAATATTAAATTATTTATATATATATTTTAAAAAATATTAAATTATTTTTTAAAGAAAAGAACAAATAAAAATAAAGATTGATATTTGTAATGTTTTTCTGCGTATTATTCAAAGGAAATAAAATTATTGTTAATAAATATCTTGATTAATTAAATTATAACAATAATTCAATTATATAAAACATATAATTCGTAATTCTTTTAATTTTAAAAAATTACAAAATTTTATTTATTATTCTTTTATTTGCATATTATTATTAGATTGCTAAGGATTAATATTTATTTGATTTTTATAAGAAAAACAAAAATTGAATTATAACGTGAAATAAATAAAAAGTAAAAAAAAAGATATAATGAAAGTAAAATAAGAAAAAACAGAAAGTTATTTGGTGAGTCACAATTCAGTAGGAAAAACAAAAAAGCTATATAATTTATATATATAATTTTGTTTTGAAAAAACAGTTTCCAAAACCAAATTAAATATAATATCATTCTTAAAATTTATTTATAAACAATAATCATTTTTATATGTGGATATAATATATTTGTATTTTTTTAAAATAAATTATAAATCTATAGTCTTAATATAAATATGTGAATAGTAATATTTTATGTGATTTTAAATATTAGTTTACCTACCATTTGTCATTTATTCAGATTATTGACAGATGCTAAGTACAATGTAGGATCCAAATTTTATAAGTTTTAAGTAAAAAACTTGCAATTCAACTATTTATATTAATAAAATCAAATTTTAAATTTACTAATTTTATAAAAAAATAAATTACATTGATGAGATATTTATGAAATTTTACTTAAATCTCTATTATATACAAATAATCAAAATATAATATATTTAATGACATTTAGTAACTTTAAACCAAATAATAGGAAATGCTTAATATGAAATTTTTTATAAAATATAAAATAATAAGAAGAGATAAAAACTATAATTTTTAAGAAAGATGAAGATATTTTTCTGGTTAATAAACATACTCCATATTTAAAATTTAAAATTGAAAAGTGTTTTCCACCAAATAATATTATATTAATTTACAAAAAAAAAAACCAAAATTATTGAAAAAAACACAATTATTTTTTCCTATTCAAAATTCATTATTTATATTTTTCTTTTTTATTTTAGTTTTATATTCAATCTGGAATATTAAAAAAACCGTACATTTACTCGGGTCTCAAACCTTTTTTGTAAACAACAATTTTTATCAATGAGAATATAATCTCAACAACATCCATAATATAATCTTCAACAACAATAATATCATTCAAGAATAATCTGTTTTACCATGTACCTGTTACTTTCGGATACCAACATTTTTAACCGCTTTTACTTAATTAAATAATATACTATAACTAATTCAATTATTTTTCCATTTAATTAATTATAATTTTCACCTAAACTTACCAAAACAACCTTGACTTACCTTGTAACGAACTTTTAGACCTATGTCCGGTCTCGAGCTAGACATAACCGAACTGACCATACCTAAACGCTTGGACCGAGGTCCCGAACACTCTTGACCAGTACAACAACAAATCAAAATTAGTGATTTAATAGTCTTAAGAATGAAAAAATTGTTTTAATATAATTATGTTTATTTTGTTATAAACTTGAATTTATTTAATACATCTTTTATTGTAATTAAATAAAAGAGATAAAAACTATATTGCATGACATTTTTAAAATTCTTTTTACCATATTGCATGACATTTGTAAATTGCAAGACATTTATAAATTTAACTATTATGTTAACTATGCTTTTCACAATATATCATGCACTTAGATAATTTATAAATTACATTTCTATTAATAAAAGTATAATGAGTAATTATAAAATAACAAAATAATAAAATAAAATAGGAAAAAATTTGTGTAGACCAAATAACAGAATTTCCCTTTCAATCTTTTTTAAATTAATAAAAAATATCTTTTAGTAAATATTTATTTATGTAGGTTGATTATAAATATTTAAATGTAACTACTACATTATAAAATAATTTAAAATAAAATAGAAATATAATTTCTTATAAAAAAATATTCTTAAAAATATTTATAAAATAATTTAATATTTTTTTATAGATAATTTTTTTACTGTAAATAGTTAATTGAATTTTTAAAAATAGTTACGAAATACAAAGGGTAAAATAATAAAATAAATTATATCAATAAGAGTATAATTAGTAACAAAATATGTAGAACAGAAATAGATATATAATTTGTTTGTATTATAAAACTATAATAAAATTTAAAAAATTACATAAATCTATAATAAATAATTTATATGATAAATTTAAAACTATATAAATTATACAAATATAAAATCATAAAACTAATAAAACCTATGAAATTATATAATAATAGTTATAAAATAATATAAGAATGTAAAATTATGTAAAGTTTTATACAATTATAAATTGATTATATAAAGTATCATAAAATTATATAAACCATTTAAAAAGTAGGTAAGTTATGTAAATTATAGAATTATGTAAAATTATACTATTGATGTAATAAAATTATAAATTATACAACTTGTATGATTAATTTAAATAACAAATTTAAAAGTATTATAAATTTGTAAAATTTATAAAATCTGATTTTAAATTATCTAATAAATTTGATTTCAAACTAAAGTATTTCAGTTTTAGTTTTTTTTTTTTTAAATAGTAAACTTGCAACAGAGAAATAAAAAGATTTGGGTAAAGGATGATAAACCTTAAACCCTAAATTAGCTTACTGTCCCATTCTTTTTGGTCGTCGTCTTGGTGCTCACTGCTAAGACTGCAGCCTCCGCGGTATGAGTTCTCTCATTCTCCCCTCTTTGCAGTTTCCATTCCTAACAAAATTATCTTGTTGAATCCCTAACCAAGTGTATACTTGAGTTTCATTGATACTTTTCTCTTGGTCAACTTTAAAAGAGAATTAATTTCAGTCTTTTCAATACTTTTGCATCCTTTTGAACTTCTGATAATCCTTTTGCTTGAAGTATTTGCAAGCAACCTTCTGCTAATTTTTTGTGGGCAACTATTTTCTAAAAGAGGTTAATACTTTAACAAAAAAATATCATTGAAGAGTTACATTGAATCCTTTAACCTGGACAAGTGGTTCTCCTTTGTGGTGATTACTGAAATATTTTCCTTATCTGTTTTATGAAGTGTTTTCCAATCACCTTTAGACATTTAAATATATAATTTTTAGTCCAAATAGATGTTTGATATGAAAATACTTGGCATGACTATAACAAATCTATCTTCTGTCTTTTTTTATATAGATAAAGTCTTTTTGTGCTTTGAGACTGATTTGCATCTCTTATTGAAATTTTGTAAAACTTTGTGTGTCTAGAATCTCTGTTGATATTGCTACTGAATGGGAAAGTTGGGTAAGAAAGCCAGGAAGTTTGCAAAAAAGAATTTGCAGTCAGTTTTGAGGAACAAAAGGAAGTTAAATTCTAAGTTCAAAAGGAAAGCTTCAAAAAGTAAGGATTGTCTATCCTTACAAATATAATAATCTGTTTATTCTATGTCTATCCCTACATGTTGATTATTGATTAGCATTTTGATTTTTTATTATAATTTATTTAGTGTTTATATTGTCTGAGAATGCAATTTGCTTGTAAATCAAATTGATATTCATGCGTGAGTGTACTAATTTATGGGCAAGATGTCTCATCAGTTTGCATTTTTGTTGTTTTCTGCAAAATTTGACTGCCACAGGAGATAGTCATGATATTGAAGAAAACATAGAGAATGACGCAATAAATCCATCAAATGAAAGGTAAATAGTAACCTAGATATAATTATAGGTTGATTCTATTGACATATTCACTTTGTTTCTGTTTCTATTATACTTGTTTTTATATATTTTTTCTTTTATTTGGTAAATTTTGAACTATGTGGGTGTTTCCCACCAAAACATTATTTTTAAAGTAATTAAAAATTCTACGAGACACTGGGAGTTCTAATAAATGCAAATGATTGATGATGTGGTAATTTGATAACGAAATTACAATAATTAAGAACAAATAGGAAAATGCAGAAAAAAGAAAATGCTTGCACCAATTGAAATTCCTATGACTCCAAGAAAAGTGAAGTTGAAAAACACACATCTTTCCCTTCTCTCCCCCTGAATTACCTATATAACAGAATTGCTCTTTTTCTTTTAAGGAACTTTCTTTCTTATTTCTTATTTACGAATAAGCCTTTTTCCTAAGTGGAGAATCTAGCCATATAAGATCACTTGGTTTTATTGGGCCCTATTCGTAACTACCTGAATCGGGCACCTATCATAATTCATGGGGTTTTAATATGATCAAATTGTTTGGCTGGCTCTAACTATTCATAACTAACTAACTATTCATTTGTTGTTAACAGAAACGTAGTTGAAGAATTTCAAGACACTTCTCTTGATGCTATATTCAGTGAAGATGACAGTGAGGTTCTCGGAGATGATTCAGACAGTGATGGATTTCTTTCAGAGGTTTAGATTATAATTTATTGTTAAAACACTTCTCAGTCTTAATTTTGCATTTGCCTTAACTATTGTATATTTCATGTATTGATTTCTTGAGTTTGTGACCAGGACTCAAGCTTTTCATATGATAATGGAAGTGACAGTGAAAGTGAATGCTATATTGGGAGTTAGGATATTTCTACCTTTCAGTTCAAACCAAGTGCAATTTTCCCTTTTTATATGTTTTGATTAAACCTAACAAAGTTTTTTTTGTTGTCCAGACAACAAATCTGCTAGTTCCTTATCAGAGCAAAACAAAGATTTTTGTGCTGAACTTCTAAAGAAAACAAAAAAGTTGAACAAATTGAGAGAAAAGGTGATTTTCTTGTGTCTGATGGTTTTATAGTGGAATTTTCCATTTAAAATTTATTCTGTTAATTGGTGAATGGTTAATTGTTCCATAATTTCATATGGACGTACACCATTTTATTTGATTTGTACTTCTTTTGAACAATTATGTTATGCTAGCATCATTTTTCCTTTAGCAAAAAAATTATTGGATACAGGAGAGTACAAATAAAACTAGGATAAGAATACACTGAGACAGAAAAAGGTTAAACAACACATAACACGTCTAACAATATTTCAAGCTGTCAATATAACATTCCATGAAATATCCTGTGTTTGAACCCTGAAAGATTTTCTGTTCTGTTCTACTTGAGACTTACCCAGTTTTATACAGTAGTTGAAACATTTGCTGATCGTTTTTCCCCCTTCACATAAAACTTGTTATTGGAAAAAAAGGACCACACCTTAGTGAAGACAGACAATATGCTAAACAATCAGTGAACAAGTCCAACAATATTACAAAGTGTTGTCAATATAACTGTAACATGAAGCATTTTGTGTTTTAAGTTGAATCTTGAAACACTTGCTGTTCTACCCGAGTCTTATCTAGTTTAGTAGGGTAGTTTATACAAGTCATACATTCTTCTTACAGTGGACTTGTTAGCTCTGAAAGAACTAAAACATTTGATAGTCAAAGGAAAGAGAGGGTTTAATTGATATTATTTTCCATGAACTGGGAGTTGTATGTCTGGTTGTTGAATTTCATGTATATTGTTATTTTTCGTTTTTTATCATTTTTGCTTCTAAATAATGAATTATTTGCTTCTGTTTTTTGCCATTCACGTTTCTTGTTTTAATAACTGATTTAGCTTTTTGAAATATACAGGACCCGGGGTTTTCAAAATTTCTAGAAAGTTATGATATGAAGATTGAACAAACCCAAGACGAGGAGATTGTGAGTAGATTTATGTCTTATTTTGTAGTGACAAGAAAGTTAGCTGGAATATGTTCTGAAAACTGAAATTCAATTTTGTGGTTGAATTTGCTTGTGTGACAATTGCGGTGTAGACTATTAGATTTGCCAAATAGTTAGTTTTTCCTTCTAGGCATAGTGAGGTCTTACAAAAACATGCACTTATTGATGGACCGTGTTACATTTGAATGTGATAGTGTTACCTGAGATTTCAGCCTCATTTCTATTTCATAGTCTTTGTGGAGATATTAGAAATCTTTATGGGAGTATGATAATAAACATGGTCTTAGGAGGAGGGATATGTGGTGTTTTAATTTGATTTTATTGTTATTTGAATTTCTTAGACATGATATTATTATTAGTTATTTATTGTCTTTTGTTATTTTTGAATTACAAATATATTTTTGGATTTAAAAAAAATTATATATATCTATATTGTATTTTTTTATTATGTGTATGTATTTATTTTATTTTTATCCGCAATGCTTCTGCCATAACCTGTCATGGCTTTTGATATTGTTTCATAAAAGATTTTTGGGTCTCCGATATTTTCTGTTATCTGATATCGATAACATTGCCATGAGAACATGAATGGTTCACCTTCTCTTGTGGTTTTCTATCTTCCATGTGACAATTTGGCCACTTAATTAAAAAAATAATACTAATTACAAAGAAAAGTGAAAATTATATTGACCCATTCTAGATCGTATCACTATCTATCACCTAGAGTCCTAGGGTAGACTTTTTATGTCTTCACTTTTATCCCTGAAGTAAGAACACACATTAATCTTTTGAGAGATCATCATTTCTCAAGCATCCTTACCCATATTTTCTTTCTCAAGAACAAAATAGTAGAGTGCTACTATTTCGCTGGATATATTGTTATTTCATGTTCTCTAACTTTGATCTTTTGACCCAATTAGCACTTCTATTAATGAAAAATTGATTGTTTTCCTATTTATGTGGTTTAGAGTTCGGATGATGGGAAAAGTTTAGATCTGGTGCAGCCACTGAATAACAATAATGCATTTTCTCACGTGGGTAAACTGTTGACAAGTGCATCTGTTGATTCATTGTGTAAACTGGTCAAAGAACAGTGTAGTGTTCCTGCCCTTACTTGTCTCATAAATGCTTATAGGGCAGCATGCCACAATGATTCTGAAGCAACCAGTGTCAGTGGTTGTGTTTTTTCTGATGGCATTCAGAAGAGCAAAACTTTCTGCAAGATATTAATGTTCATGCTACAAGAGGCTGATGCTACATTTAGGAAGTTATTGGGAATATCAAGCTCAAGTTCAAGGAAGGAAGCCGTGTTGGACCTAAAGAATACAAAAAAGTGGTTGTCCCTGAGGCCACTTATTAAGTCATACTTAAGAAGTACTGTGTTTCTCCTGAACCAGGTCACCGACTCTGAATTATTGGCCTTCTCAATCTGTCGGCTCAGAACTTCAATCATTTTTCTCTTTGCATTTCCATCTTTACTGCGCAATCTTCTTAAGGTATTCTTAAATTTAGTACCTTGTTTGAAGAGGAATCTAATGCTTCCCTTTTTATACAAACTGTCTTGACGTTACTTTCTAGTAGTAGCAATATGTTCCATCCAAATTAGTTGGTGACTGGATGATCATGATTTGATTATTTTTTGATATTATATTTGTGCTTTGTGTTTAACATAAGCTTTTATATATGTACTTTCTTGACCTTTTGGCCAATATGTGTATAATGTCATTCTCACGACATGTGAAATCTTCCTTACCTTGCGCTTGAATCTATTACAGATTTCTGTTCATCTCTGGGCAACAGGTGATGGGTCTCTATCGTCCCATTCCTTTCTCATTATACAAGATATAGCTTCTATGTCTAGCTCTAACTGGTTTGACTTCTGCTTCGTCAAAACATACAAGGCTTTCATTAGTAACTCTCAATCTGTTGAGCGAAAGTTTGAACATATACGTTTTCTAAGGAATTCCTTCGTGGAGCTATGTTGTTTAGATATGCAAAAGTCATCAAACAAGGCAATGACTTGTATATTGCATCTGGGTAAGATATTGCAGAAAGGGTGGCAAACCAAAAAGAAGGTAAGCTTCTAAATTTTTTAATATTGATGGCCTCCTTTTATTAATATTAAGTTTAATGGACAGTCAATTGAAGAATTAGATTTATATGGAAGTATTATGTTACCACCACGCTGAGGTAAATTTTCTGACAATTATTTGGTATACAGGAGGTGGTTAAAACAATTTGCAGTTGGCAGTACATCAATTGCATTGATATGTGGGTTACTTTTATATCAGCTTGCGTGCAGGACTATGATCTTCAGCCATTGCTGTACATGATTGTACAGATTATAAATGGAGTTGCTCTCCTGTTTCCTGGGCCTAGATATTTACCACTGAGACTCAGATGTATCCAATGGCTTAATAATCTTTCTGGTTCTAGTGGGGTTTTCATCCCTGTTACATCATTGGTGCTGGATGTTTTAGAGTACAAAATTGCCAAGGATAGTGGGAAACCTGGCAAAGTGTTGCAACCTATGTCTACCGTAAAGGTCAGATGAATTTGACAGCACCCTCGCCCCCAACACAATAATTTATTTGGTTTAAAAAATTATACATATCTAATGGCCTCTTTTGTAGCACATATTTGGACCATCTACTTGATCATTGTAGTTGACAGTTTAAAATTACTGCAGCTTCCAAAGCATTGGTTAAAATCACGTGGCTTCCAAGAAGAGTGTATCTTATCCGCCAGTGAACTCCTTTCAGAGCACTTTGCACAATGGAGCTATCATATATCTTTTCCCGAGCTAGCGACAGCTCCACTTATACACCTAAAGAAGGTCTTTGAGAAAACTTCTATTGAGAGTTTCAGACGTGTTATCAAGCGTTTCATTGATCAGGTGAGTAAAGTTTTAGAATATTACATGCCATCTTGAATTTTGACATTTAATTGAATGTCTGTAAGACTAGTTGAATCTTGAACTCACTATCACATAGCAAACTGGCTATCATTGCTGTAAGTTCTGTTAAGAGTGTAGATCAACTTGTATGCTATGAAACTCGGCATGTCTCTTAAATGATGTGTCCCTGTGTTTGACATGTAAAGAATACTAGGTGGTTAATTATCCAATTCAAAAAACATTTTTTTGGGTCTCTGACAAAAAACATTTAATAAGGACAAATACAGTGATCTTCTACAAACTCAAACTTATTGTGTAAGTTTCTATTATGATTATAGAAATATGAAACCATTCTTATACAATCAGGAATATTTGGATTATATATGTATTATGGGGAATGTTTTTATTTATTCTCCTATCATATCTTCATATAATGTGGAAGTTTTTGAAGTTGCTAATTTGTCTTTAAGTGAATTTCGGCTAAAGTGTCTTTTTCAATGATGATAATCAAGAAGGGGATGAAATGTATTAAATGAATTATATCTTCTTTTTGCATTTTGGATTTTAGATAGATGGAATAAATTCATTTTTTGTATTTGGTGATAATATGTTTAGATTGTTATATTTGACTAACCTTGTTTATAGATGATTTTGAATATATAAATCTTGATTGTCAATTTAAATAATTCATAATGATATAATATATATATGCATGTGTGTGTTTTTGGAGATATGTGTCGTGATGTCTACATATTGTATGTCATTTCTTGGGAGCCTTTCCTTGCTTGATGTTTAAGCATTTTTGCCCTTCTCTTTGTCCTTTATTAAAACAGAATATCAATATAGCCGTCTCATCTCATCCATCTCTTTTTGCCTTTTCTGTTTCGGGTGGGTAAATTTAGGTGGAGATGAATATTGACTTTGTGCAAAAGAAAAGAGAAGAGGTGCCTTTCTCACCAAAAGATCATCAGTCCGTCGAATCATTCCTTCAGGTTATCTCACTTAAATTCATCTTTGAATTTTTCTTCCAGTTATATTTGTGTTACTAGATTAATCAAACATCTGATTTGGCAGGTTGAGAAACGAAATGGTAACACTCCATTTACACAATACTATAAAATCATCATGAGCAAGGCTGCTTCTAGGAATTCAATTTCAGATAGAAAGGTATGATTTACTTGAGCACATGCCTCTTCCAAGTTTCTTTTTATATGGTCTCCGTCTCTAATTTGAGTCCTTACACTCTTGGGATGCCTCATCCTTTATTATTGCTGTATGAGGGATATGCCACTCTTCTTTCTTGAGGGATACCTCATCCTCTTGCAAGTTTTATCATCATCCCTAGCAGTATATATCTCTTTTCTTAAGGGATATATATCGCATACGTCGTTCTTTGTAGTGTTGCAATCAATTATGATATTTGATCTACGCTTAAACCTTGGTCAGTTACTCGCTTAAATTGTGAATTTGCTTATTAGTCGCTTGGTAATTAACTTGGTTGAAATTGTTGGAAAAATTAATCTAAATTTCCAAATATTAATGCAAATGCTTTCCTAGAGGTTGTGAATGTATTTTGATTTTGGGAGATCTCAACTACAATAATGAGAGGGCAAGTGGAGAAGGGGCAAGCCACAGTCCTTGCGATTGCCAGGGAGAATCTGGACACCCTATTTTGGGAAATGGCAAAAACTGTGAATGTGTGCTGGAAAAAGAGGTATCTGAGCGTAAAGATTGTTGGATGGTGGCTATATAGGTGGAGCAGGACCAACACACTCGGATTCAAAGTTGAATATTTCGGCTAAGGAAACTGTGAAATGCTTTAATGAGACCTCATACACAAACATGCAGTCAGATAATTACTCTTCTGAATTATTTACATATTATATTTACGAGATAAATATAAGTTCTACTACCTAAGCACACGAGTTTAAACACTGTACGTAAACCCAACAAAAGTAGTACATGGACTTGAGCTAAAACGCAGCTATTCCAAATTTCTTGTAGTTTTCGACAATGTTATGTCTTTGATTACTTTGTCATTGTCAAAGTCACCATAAAATAAGCTTACATGAGTAATGTTACATTTATCAATGATACGAATCCAATTCTAAATTCCCTACGAAGAGAAGATACATTTGAATCTTTTAAATTTCAATCATCTAAGTGTTGTGTTTCTAACATTAACCATGGTTTGTGTGGCAGTCTCCAGGCAAGGGAAAGAAGAAAATGCTACATCCAAAAGGCAGCATTGACCCTGTGTCTACTGACTCTTGAAAGCATCTTCATGAGGTTGAAGTAACCAGATTTCACTTCCCTGTTGTCTGATACATGTACTTCAAGTACATAATTAGAGATTATGCTGTCAAATGTAATTTCATTCATTGGACCCAACCAGTGTTATTTCTTAAATTTTGGTTCTAGATTTTGGGGTGTTGAGTTCCGAAGCTTCAAAGAATGTAATACAAAAATGAGGTTAAAAGATGACATAGTTGTATGCTACTGTGAGCATAATAAGCTCACAGTTTACTGACAAAATTAGCAAGGGATGAGTCTATGTCTCAATTCTCAGGAATTTTTGGTTGGTAATGTAACTTTTCGAATTTGGTAATTGGTTATATTATAAAAGTGTTTATGAATCTAACATTCATGAGTCAATTTTTAGTTATGTTTATAACAACCTGCGAAAGAAGCAACACACTCTGATTTTGGGGTGTTCGTTTTAACAGTTTTTTTTAAAAACATTTTTATAGGCAAATAAATATATAAGACTAAAATGAGTTTTTTCATATTATAATTGCACACTACCTTACAATCTCCCATTGAAATTATTGACAATTTAATTCAGAGTCAATTTGAAGTTCAGTTGTTGGTTTAAGTGGAAGTAGAAATGTAATCAATTCACAAATCTAGTCATGATTGACAAAAGAAAAATTATAATTGCTGGACATAAATATTACAGTTCATAATTAGGATCAAATGCAAGTAAAAGGGAGAATGAAAATGAAAAGGATGGTGGATCCAATTAAAATATTAAACTATTTTTTCGAAATATATAGGAAACATAAATTACACCCTTTTTCTTTAACTACTTTTGAACTGGGTGTAACTGAAATTTAAGATATTAGGTAATGTAAGAGCAACTTAAAAAAGGAGTGGAATTTTCTTAAAAAGTAATGTCCAGAATAATTTGAGAAATTGATTGGATGATCAAACTTTTTGGAAGACTAAAAAATGTAACTTTGGATGACTAAATGAAGTTTTCAAATTTCAATTTCAAATTTTGTTATAAATGTTAGTACCCAATTTTGTTTGGTAAAAAAAATCCAAGTATTTTGACATATTGATTTCTTTTGATATATAGGTAATATTTGTGTGGTATTTACCTTCTTTTAGTTTATAACATACGAGGGTGATTAAAAAATAACAATAAAAGGTATAATTTATTGATCCATCAGTTCTCTAGCTTTATTCAAAATGTTTCTCTCTGTTTTTAAAATAAAAAATATGATAATGGTACCTAATGAATTTTGCATTGTTTTTAAGCCCTTAACTGATTCTCTCAATTCAAAAGAAAAGAGAAGGGTTCGAATTGATGCAAGAAAGTCACATGAACTTTCATAAAACAATAATGTTATTGTTTTTCACGATTTTCTCATATGAAGATAAATTGATTGTTTTTTATAATAATTATTTAAAATTTCGAAAAAACATTACTAATTAATTAAAAACGTAAAACTTTTGCTTTATAATTTATGTTTTTTTTTATCACTCATCTTATTATATACCTTCCTCTTTTTCTCCATACTGTAAGAAGTTCCGTGAAGAAAAGACCAAAAAAAAACGTTTACAACATTAGGACATTATTTAGGGTGTTTCTTCCTGCACTCTATCATTTTTCTTCCTGCACCCATTCTGGAATGAGTTCTCTGACTTACAAATTTGTGATTGTGAAATTCTTTTTTCTCTTTCATATTACTATTGATAGTTTCTTCCTGCACCCCCATAATTTTGTAAATTCCGAAACTGACCCCCACAATTTCGGGATCTGGGAGTGTGCTACGGATTTATCAATCCAGAAGTGAATCATGTTGCATTCTGGATGAGGGAGTGTTCCGGAAGCAAAGTTTGCATAAATTATTGATTTTTGAATTGCTGAATTTGGAAGCCTAATTTCTATTACGGATTGGTGGATCTGGAATCATTTTTTTCAATTATGGATTTCTGAATCTGGAATGCATATTTTGAATTACGGATTGACGAATCCAGAATGATTTTTTCAATTATGGATGTTTTGCATTTTTTTTATTTTAGATTAACACTATCATTCATGTATTGTCTGAAGCATCAATCCAGGAGATTACCGGATGCGCCAATCCGAAAATTTACCGGATTTCATAATCCGGAATAAAAAAAAAATAAATGTACAATTTATATAGGGACACTTTTGTGTTTGCACAACCTTGTGGGGGTGCAGGAAGAAAAATGTATGGGTGCAGGAAGAAACTGCCATTACTATTTTAGAATTCATTTTTGGAACCCAATTTTCAGAAGCCTACACAACCCATAAGCATCTAAAATAGTTTAACACAACCTATTTCTTACCTCCAACCACCACCAACTAAGCTTCGAAAACACACGAGCACCTCCACCGTAGCTTTGCCAAGCTCAACGTTTGGTGCACTGACCGGAACGATTCCACCGGCAAGCCAACCTCTGCCATGTTTTCAAAAATAATACTTCCAAGGGTAATTTGGACATTTTAAAAAATGATGGGGTGCAGGAAGAAAAATAATGAGTTGCAGGAAGAAACACCCCATTATTTTTTAAGTTGCAAAAGTTTATTTTTGCATTTGAGGTATTTATAAGATACAAACATAAATGTTTTTATTTTTTTTGTCTTTCTAAAATTTAAATGTATTTTTTAGATTCATCCCTTTTTTTATTTTTATGATAAAAACGTAATTTTTACGTTTAGAAAAAGTGATTTTGATTATGTATATAATTAATGTTATCTTATCACAATTATACATAAATTTTCATCTGTTATTATTACTATTATTAACAAAAATCTAAAAATATATTAACAAAAGAAAATTAGAAAACAAAATTAATGTATTCAAATTTTTTTGTGATGCAAAATATATTTTAGTCTATTTTTAAAGAAAAAACTAATATTTCATTTAGGATGAGAGTCCGATGGAGTGCATGGATGTTTGACTATCTTATTCTTATCTTTAAAATAAAAATAAGATACATGAAATTTTTGTTTCATTCTCATTCCACGGACAACCGATATACCTGTATTAGCATCTTCTTAATGTTTTAAATATTAACTGAATATTTTTTTTATAAAAAATAAAAATTACAACAGAAAAATATGATATTATTAATAATTCAATGTCAAGAAGACTTATACCAAAAGAGTTTATTCGATTTAATACTTAAGATTAAGATGAGATATTCTCATATGAAAAGAAAATATTAAAAAGAAGTAGAAATAATCAAATATGTGTGTCCTAAAAACTATTTGATTTAATGAAATTAATGTTTGTATTTCTTCAAATACAATATATCATTAAATAAAATAACATAAATAAATATGTGTAATCAAAGTTGTAATAAAAAAAAATCCTAATAAACTTTATAAATATTAAACAAGTTAACAAAAAAAAGAATGAAATGTTGTATGAGAAAGGAAAGAATATTTTTTCAAATAAAATAAAACTAAAGACGAGAAAGAACTATTAAAATAAGTTGTTAACTTATCTAATAAATTATAAATAGTTTAAAACTGGAACAGACATGGAAAAAGAACAAATACAGGAGTAGACATAGAGAAATAGTACGAAAATTAAAATATATTCTTATATAAGAAAAATATATTTATGCCATAATAATGTAATAGTTTTTTAAAAGTAAATTATGACGGTATATTCTAAGATTTTTTTAACCTGCACTCGTATCTTCTGTTCTTTTTATAATAGTCTTCATTACAAGACAAGTAATTGTAATATTTTTTAAATTTAAGGTGTATATATATAGTCTAAAAATGGTGTTAATTTAATGATTTTAAAGTAAAAGATAAATTTGTATATAGCTTTTAAATAACTGATATCTTAAATAATTTCAATTTTTTTAAGGAGTCTAATATTATTTATTTTATTTTTTTATATTTGATAAAAAAAAGGATTTAATGGCCTTTTTTTCCTTTTATTGTGATAGGCTTGTTTTTAATTTGGTTTTAGTATTTTGATTGTTTTTTTTATTTGGTCTTATTTAAAAAAAACAATTAATATGAATTTTTTTATTAAATTTACGACAAAAATGTTATTATAATAATACATGATGTTTATTGTTATAACTTTTTATTAATAAATTAATTTTAACTGATGACATATTATTAATTTATGTTCCGTATCATTACAGTAACGTGGTTCATTGAAAATGAATTGTTTAAAAATTAATTATATTGACTTTTCCTTAAATAAAAATATTGAAATGAGATTGAAAACTTCTTAGGCTTGGCCATTTTGGTGTAACGGTAATTGTTGAACCCTCTGTGCATGGCGTGAAAGTCGAGGAATAAGCACATGATAAGCACGTGAAGTTGCCTCAAATTAACTTTTTCCCAGTGTTGTTTTTTCCTCAGATCACGTGATGCCATCAACATGTAAAAAAAAAAAAGTTTATGGTTGCAGAACAATAGTTTGGTCAAGATCAGAAAAAAAAAAAACACCTCAATTACGCTGTCAAGGAATTCTTTTTCCCTTTCTCGTGAAATAATTATCAAATGGTTAATTTGGTTGGAGATTTTTTTATTAGAAAGGTTTAGGTAAATTGGATTTTGAGAGTTCATCATTTCAAGTTCAAATAATATTTAAAGAGATAGTTTTGTCTTTTTACAAGGTCGGAATCAACGAGCAAGACCAATTGCGCTACTTGTTTCGTGTCTTAGAATCTTCTGTTTCTGTATGAACTTGGTTTTAGTTTTGGTCTGTACGTTTTCAGTTCCGGTCTTGTATGTTCTCGGTCTTGGTCGGTGTGCTCTTAATCTCGGAGTAAGGACCTATGATGATGTTCTAACATTAAGTCAGTGTCTTATCAAGATGTAATGACTTGTATTTATATTAGAAGTACTCAAACTTTACTTTATTTATCTATTTATATTAATATTTAAGAATTTATGAAAGGTGTAAGTATCCTTTAGTTATGTTTTCAAAATTATTTAAGCAAAATGTCATTACTAATTATGTTTGATTAATTATTTGAAATGATTTGTTAGGATGTTTTCGAAGTATATAACTATTTCGTCTCGTTTAATTAAATTGGATAAGTATCGATAACTTTAATCAGATTAAGTATAATATATTTTTATAAATGTATTTTTGGTTGGTCTCTACATAGAGCAATATGTAGAATGTTTACTTGAAAAAGACTTTTTAATGCTTAAATTAGTAAGAACACAAAAAATTGATAATATGTACGTCAAATATTAGTGTATGAGTGTATTGAATAAGATAAAAATTTAGGATTTGTTAGAGAGTTTGCATTTATAAGCCCTTTGAATAATGATTCTCAGGTTGGCCTTATGATGATCTTTATGCCTCATAAGTAGTTGCTTAATCATTATAGCTCATTAAATTGACCGTTCAATTCATGATTGACATTTATGGTAATTAGAACTCGGTTATAGAATACTGATAATCACTTCGAGTTAACTACATTCTCGACTTTATGACGAGTAGGTACACAAGCCTCCTAACTTAAAAGTTGAGGTGATACCTTGGTGGATTGATACCGATGTACGAACAAGCTACAAGCTGTTGAACTCGAAGTTAATACTCATGAGTCTAGTGATTACCGAGAGAGATGTTCCTCTTGACAAGTCGGTTAGGCTGTTCCCCTTATTTCGCTTTGAAATAACAGGGAAAAATAAAGGTAATTTTTATTGTGACAACGCATCATTACACTGGAGTTATTGTCACCTATCTTCAGTTTCCCCTTAATTACTTCCTTCCCAAATCATGCTCACGATTTTTACCTTTTACCTTTTGTCTTTCATATTCTCCTTCATGTTTCCTTTTTCCCTCACCACCATTTTCTTCTACGAAGGGTTTCATTCTTTTGTCTTGATTTTCTCCAGCTTCTTGCTTTTCCACATTAGGTCACAACCTCTTCACCTACGCCTTCTAATTCCCTTGTTCCTAATAACCTTGTTATTCCCCCTCAAGATATTGTTCCCATTGATAGTGAGTCCTCCTCAAGTCAAACTGTATCTAACCGTTCATTAGAGGGAGTTTCTTAACCCACCTTCGTCAGCCATTGTTATAAGAGAATCTGAGGGAAGAAAGTTAAAGCAAAAAAAGGCTCATAGTGAGACCTCTAGGAAACGTAAGTATAGGTTTTCCCCCATCTCAAACTGTAACTATGTTTGGGTTTTCGGTAAAGTGCATGCATACTCTTCCAATTTTACCTCCCTTCGCCTTGTTGAAGAGTTAGTCAATATTTATGACTTTTGCATTGATAAGATGAAAAAATATGCTAAGGTGGAGGCGTGTGATTAAGAAGATAGGGTTTATATGAGTCCTTCTTGTGATGGTTTGAGCTTCACATATGTGTAAGAGTATTTTTTCAAGGAACTGAGAGTCATATTCCCCCTAACCCCCTTTTTCTACTCCTCATTGTTCCTTACATTTTAAGGTATGATATGTTTAAGCTTATGGTATGAGTTAAGCATTATGAAACGTTTTAAGTTCTGACAATAGAAGAAATTTGACTTACCTGGTCAAAATTTTCTTTGGTTATTATCTTGTAGTTTAAATGTATGAATGAAGTAAAAGATGCTTGAAATGTAGTAGAGTGAAAGAAATAAAATTTATGAAAGAAGAAAGATTTAGGCTAAACCTTAAAAGAGAGGAGGACTGAAAACAAATAAAATTAAGTATTTTATAAAATACTCGAATGCTGCTCTAAGCGCATATCACTCCACGAATTCATTTAAATTTTAAACATAACAACTACTTTTCAAATTTCGCTAAACATATTCTTACTGGATCCTATTAGCATGAATGCCTCTACTAAGTATTCATATTAATATCACATGGTTAACTAATAGTATCCCAACATTGGTAATTACATGGAGACACTTTCTATTGGACGGAGAAGTGTTTGGCCATATATACAGTACAATACAATTAAAAAAATGAAATTAAAAATATTGTTTTATAGCAAGCAATTGCATAATGCACCTGAAATCAGAAGAGACCCTAAAATCCTACCAATAAGCATAAACTTATGAATCATGACATTAGTGACGAAGAAATTGTATATGATTGTGTTTTTTTATTAAGTTGTTTTTATCTCTTTAATGATAAATTTTTGTTTTGAATATTTAATAATATATTTAAATTAGATAATAATAAATTAAATATTACAGTTTAAGTTTTATTTATCTACACTAATTATATAATTAAATTGAAACCCATATTACCCTATCTAAAATATTGAAAAATATACTGAAAAACATATTGGTTATTAGATAAAAAAAATATAATAATAATATTAAAATCGAAATACACACAAATTTTTGTTTTCATCTCCTTAAATTAAAACTTGATAATTTATTAAATATTTAGTTTGCAAAAATGACTTATATCTGAAACAAAAATGATTGATATATGGAACAAATGAGATTTATTTAAGCTTTTTCTTAATGTAATGTAATGCAACATTGCGGGTTAAACACGCAACTAGATTAGCTTGGTGGTGATGCTTTAATAATTTCGACACTAACGAAATAATGATATGATTTGAGTTGAGTTTGGAGGGTCCATTTATTTTAATTTAATGATGAAGGAAACGACCAAACATACTAAAAACAATGGCTAAGAATAAAGAGAAAGTTTGAAGTGTGAAGAAGATTCTTTGAAGTAATTGGCTTAAATGTCTAAGGCACAAAGGATAAGGATTGATAAGGAAAGTAAGTAGTTGACTGCAAATGATGAGACTTTTTTGTTCCCAAAATAAAGCCATTCCTCAAATAAACTAATTCAAAATTCAGTGTTCAGAAGTAGAATCTCAAATTATTTTATAGGGTTGACGTTAAAAAACTAGCTGGAATTCGGTTTCCTACAAATTAAATTCCATCCTGTTTTCTAACTTTTTTTTTTGCAATTTTTTAAAATGAGAAGGAAAAAATAAAAAATAAAATTGATAATAGATAGTAATTTTAAAAAATAATTAAATTTTTTAAATTTATTTACTTTAATTTGACTTAAAAGAAGGAAAAAATAATTTAAATATATTTTTTGAAAAATATTAGTATAATTTTGATTTTTTGTTTTATAATGTAATTGGGAACAAATTTTTTATTATTATAATATTTTTTTTATAAAAACTGAATGATAGGTAGAAGAAAATATAAAATTTGGTAACATTATTTATAATTATTATTTAGCATATAAATTTGAAAAAAAGTTTTGAAAATGCAATATAAAATGTAAAATGAGTTAAAATATAAAGTAGAAATTATAAATTTATATTTTGGATTAAACTTTTAATAATGAAAGATTTAAAAAAAAATATTTATAGATATAAAATATTATAGAAAGGATATTTATGTACATTCATTCAATGCATGCCTACTGTTTATATATAATAAAAAATCAAATTTGAGAGATATGCTGATTTAGTGGAGTTCTCCTTACTCGGCTAAACCGAAGGTTTCAAGAAGGTGATGCGTCAGACTTTGCATTTCAGTCTATTGATAGGTGTAAATAACTGTGATTTAAACAAAGATGTGGTGGATGGTCATCTAGTTGATGAATAGTTTTTATACCAAAATCAATTTCCTATTTTGTAGTTGCATCTTCACTTGTTGTGAATATGTTTTATCCTTGTTAGATCTTAGTTTTGTATACTTGGTTACATACCTGCATTGCTCGTGTTTGAACTTATATATTTTCTCGTATTTTCTGTTCTTGTTCGAACTTATTTGTATCCTTGGTCGCATTTTGTTCATGGCTGAACTTGTTTTGGTCGTTCTCATTCGTGTTTGAACTTATTCTTTTTGGGCTGTGCCCTAATCGTTTTGGGCTGTGCCCTAATCGTTTTGTGCATGCTAAGTTATACGAACCAAATTATAGTTTGTAATGAATTACTTTATTTTAGAACGTGCCTCGTCAAAACCTTACTCGGTAAATGTTCCTTAGGAAAATACCCGAGTTTGAGGAAAAAAAGTACATCATTCTTGCTCAAATGTAATAAATTTTTAAGTAGGTTACATTCCATATTATGAAGTGGACTTTAAGACTAACTCAACCCCATAAAACCGGCTCATAGGGTTGAGGTTTGCACCCACTTATACACAATGAAAGGCTCTAATCTCTAATCGATGTGGGATCTCCAACACCCCCCCTCACGCCGAGACTGCCAACTCGTGCGTGGGACTATATATTATGGGTGGTCCGATAGCGGCCCGATAGCGGGTGGCACGATAGGCCCAACACAAACACTCGCTAGGATAGGCTCGAAA
>Ga0123342_1001446_pt1 | contig 39947 bp, 18 predicted proteins | sample Turbeawhitnodule_FD_89960 | JGI IMG/M metagenome (GOLD analysis project Ga0123342, IMG submission 89960) | Root nodule microbial communities of legume samples collected from Mexico - Turtle bean Mexico white nodule | ecosystem: Host-associated > Plants > Roots > Nodule | place: Mexico: Nepantla...
ATTTTTCTCTACAATTAGGATTCATCAAAACCTCTCTTTCTTCATTACGATTACGTGCGATTACGTACGCTACATTAAAGCATCACATCAGACAAGGAATATTCATCTTCATTTACTGTAATAATAAGCTTATGATTCAAGGCCTCAAGTATTTGGACACGGTCAGTGTTTAAAGGAATGTACTTGAAAAACTAAGGAATGTACTTGAAAAACTGTGGGTCTACATTGTCTCTTTCGATTTTTGTGACTAGATTGCGTGACAGGGGCAATCTCGATTTTTGCAACTAGATTGCGTGCCAGGGGGCGATCTTTATCTAGAAACTTTTTGACTAAGGTTTCCTCAATTCTCACCTGGTTTTGGAATTTCTATGAAGTTGGTTGCTTTATGCCTGAGTTCATCGATGTTTGATGCAGATTTTTTTCACAGATTGTCTGAAAATGGTCCAAGTTTGAGTGCAGTAATCATATGATGCATAACTACTTCTGGTTGAGGTTTCAAAAGTTTAGCGCCACTCTTCCAAATCATTAAATAAAGGATAAAAGAGATTCAGTCTTTTCCTGTCTGAGGTGTACAAAGGCTATTAGGCTATTAAGGTAAGGTGATATGGTCGGCTAGTGGGAAATTGTGTTCCAAACTTTGCCACCAAGGTATCAAATCATGAATTTGGTGAAAGATGAGTAAACTAACTTAATGCAACTCATTTTAAGTAAGTTGAAAATACTTGTAAAGGATGACATTGTCCAAGGTATACTAGATAATGTGTGTCATACACATCGATGTGTTCATCGAGATATTTTATTCCATCATATTGGTCAAGGGTTGAACTTTTCTAATTTGGGGGAGTGTAATTTCCATAATACCTTTTGTATAGGGGTGTTGGTGAGTCGAGGCGTCAAAAGTGTATGCACAGGGCGATGGTCAGGATTTGATATTTTGGAAGTTGTCGGTTCTTGTGCCTTAAGAATGGCTGGGATATTGGAGCGAGTTCGATCCCTTCTAACTTCTTTCACGCTCTTTCTCTTGGGTGTCTCCATTCTTTTTGCAACACCATCAATTCCATCTGATCAACGTGGTTTTCACGGGGTTTTTTTGTTGCTTGTCGTTTGTCATGTTTCGCATAGTCACCATGTAGTCCGTCAAAGGGTCTTATCCAACCACACAACGGGAACCAAAATATTCTTACAAGGTTGAAACATCTTTGTAGGACTATTGTCTTAAACTCTTATTGCTCGGTCAGTCCTGATCTCTGCTTCGTATCTTGATCTTGGTCAATGTCTCAGTCTCGTTCTTTGGGGATACCTATAATCACTCTGATGCTCAAGTTAGTAGGTATTCAAAGTGTATGGTTATAAAGATTTGTTTAAAAATGTTTTGACTTGATGGTAAGTTCCTATTTAGGCTGATTCTTCATGCACCATATCAATTCAGACCTGCACCCAACACACTGACATGAAATGTCCGTTTTGTCCTTAATGATTTAAATTTTTTACCTTCCGGATATTCATATCCGTAAGTCAAATTACAAAGTTTCGGATATACAAATCCAGAACTAATATTTCACTTCTGGATTTTACCATCCGGAAGCTTACCTGGACAATATAAATGACCTTCCGAATGTCAAGATCCGTAAGCAAACATAACTGAGTTCCGGATCTCAATCCTCAACACCATTTACAACACACCATTCCGGATATGAAAATCTGAAACTCATAACTCACTTCCGGATATAACCATCCAAAAGTTTAAATGAAATACAAAAATGACCTTCTGGATTTCGAAATTTAGAATGTATAAAACTCACTTCTGGATTTGTGCATCTGTAAACAAAAAATGAAATCAAAGACAATGTTGGGTTTTAAATTTTGCGTTGGGTACATATCATAAATGATATGGTGCAGGAAGCAACTGTCTCCTATTTATACTAGGGTTGATTCTCCCTGCACCCAATCAATTTGAATTTGCACCCAATCATGTTTGCGAAAATATGAAAATGTCCTTAATGAAATTGAAATTAGGTTAAGGGAGAGATCTGCACCCAATCACAACACCCCTTTGTTTTCGTGCAACAGTCGTCATCGCCACCTTCGTGGTCACGTAGCAGCCGCCACCGTCACCGCCACCTTCGTTTTCGCACTGAACGCAACGCACAACGTCGTCTTGCCATTCTTCCGTTCGCATTTTTCCTTTGAGGCAACTGTATCCATTGAGAATGCTGGAAAAAAAAATATCACTTAGCTTCTGGATTTAAAAATTCATAAGTCAAAAAATGTACTTCCGCATGCCCACATCCAGAACACAATTAACTATTCCGGATATGTACATCCAGAATTCAAAACCCAATTCCGGATATGTACATCTGGAATACAAAACCCAGTTCCAGATAATGATATTCGTAACACATTTCTCTACTACGGACATAGGCGTCCGGAAGCTTAAACTGCAAATGTTAATTGCTTATAGATGTTTATATCCAAAGTGTTTAACAAAGACAAGGGCATAATGGGGTTTTAAATAGTTTATCGGGTGTAGGAAGTAATTGCCTTATACTAGTTTTAAAGAGCCCATACTTGTACAATACTCTGCTAAAGGCCCAATGGATCCTAATCGCAATTTTATGACGTGTTTATGTATAATATGTTTGTTTAATTATGCTTAATTATAAAAAGAGAGGAGAGTATGTGTCAATCAAACAAGTCAGGATAGGTTGTGCATGATTGGGATATATGCTGGTAGTTGGAAATATTTTTCGGATGTCTTTGGTTGACTCTGATGTTATCGGTTTTAGACAATATATATATATATATATGAATATATAAATTTACGAAATATTAAATATATATCAACAAGATAATTTTTATGATGTGTATAACTGATTTTAAAGAATGGGATGAAAGTGTAAAGAGAAATCTTGATAGTTTCGTTTTCTATCTTAGCCAGTGTATTCAAAACTGGAAATTCAATTTGAAATTATGTTTGGTAGTCCTATATTTTTCCTCGTAATTGGCAACTTCAAAGTTACTCATATTGTATAAGCAACTATCCTTAAATTTTTTATTCAAGAGATTTCCTCTAAGAAGCATGAATCTTGTTTCCATTTAAAAAAATTACATTCTTGCTTAAACTATAATACCAATTGGATACAAATATAATCTACTAACATCTTGATGGTGAATAATGTGATAAACATTTATAAAATTATAATAAACGAAGAGACGAATTAGAAGTATATAGAACTGTAAAACCCCATACAAAATAATAAAAAAATTCAATTAGATAGAAACACAAAAATTGAAACTTACTCTTTCTCCTTCCAAAATTTAATAAGAAACCCAATTAGATTTGTAACATTTTAGGAGGTGAAATGGTGATTTTTCAGTTTTTATAATTTTTTCCACCATGTGTTTAATTAAATCAGTCATGAAATAATTTCTGTAAAATGATAATGTAAAAAGTATTTTTTCATCAATTATAATGAAAGCTAATTTAAAACATGTATACTATATAGTTTTGTGGTAAGCGAGTTAACTTCAAAAATTACAACTTTACAACTGCATATTTAAGTAAAATTAACTGCTAAACTTTTGCTAACTTTTATAAAATGGCATAACAAAAAGTCCTTTTTCGTAGTGATTGTTGCTCCTACATCAGTGGTTATTGCGAGAAATTGCTGAGATTGAATAAGAACTTTTTTGCTAGATCTACACTAACAATTTTATATATCTTATGCCTGTAAGCTGAATATAGAAAATGTCAGAAAGTTTGTCTAAATGGAAAGATAGCCCAGAAGAACAAAGCAAGATGATGATGCCATTCCAGTTCTTAAATAAATAAATTACCATTGCATTCAGTTTGTTACAAATTACAGTATATTCAAAAGTTGGGGTTTGTATACAATAGCAGTTCTTCTCAAACCACCATGTCAGCTTCTTTGGGAGTTGATGGGATCCCCACATCCAGCCGCATGGTCGATTTATATTCTTCTGGTAAGGAAGCACCAGCCTGAATGCACATTTCCACTACAGCAGGTGCCTGCCCATAAAAGTTCCTAAGCTCTCGATCTAGTGGCACGTTTACATCAGGAACATGCCACACAAATCTAGGTGGGATCAAATCATCCAGAACTGCAGATTGCCAACCATGCTGCCCATTACGTTGTTGGTGTTTATGGGCTCCACAGTTTTGAGCTTTGTGACCCTGGGCACCCACATGAACTTCTGGGCAATATCCACATACCCTTACATTGTACATTCTCATTAGTTTCTTTGCACCTTTTCTCATCTGTTCCCATGCTTGAATTGTTTCATCTGCAAGAGGGACTAGTTCATTGTCCAATGGAGCAACTGTTTCAGCATCAGGTATTTCAGCTAGTAATGGTTTTAAAGGGCCCTCAGGGACTTCATCCGGTAGTTCACTTTCATCAGCATCGATGAATTCCTTCCTCCCAATACGGATTATAGGTTTTCTTCTCCTTTTTGTTGGAAACTCTGGAATTTGAACACCAGCTTGAATGCAGAGCTCAACCAACGCTGGAATTCGAGGGATTTGGAATCTCTCATCATGAGTAATCCGCTTTCCAAGGCGATCAAAGAGGTGATAGGCTTCAATTGGTGTTAATATGTCTTCAACGTATGCATTTGACCATTCGTGGAGCCCCTTGCGGATGTTGGCCTGTGCACCTTTACATGATTTGAATGGATGTCCAACAGGTCCTACATGGATTTCACTGCACCACCTGCATAGTATTCCAGTATTAAGATACTTCAGAATATGTTATCACTTCTTTCTTCAGTATAAGGCATTAAGTTACATTTATTTGCAAGGGAGAATCGATTGTTGATTGTGACTCTTACTAAAAAAAATATGTAGAGCACCTTTTTCTTTATTAATTATTAATCAAACTAATAATTAACTATTTTATAAAGTTAATTAAACAAGAGTAGCAAGTTGGTAATGGACATTTTAATAGCAACAGACACTCTGTATTTGTAAAATCACATACCAGGAAAGGGAGGGGGAGGTGGAAAATAAGTATGAGATGGATATAATTTTTTTGTCACGAGCATTAAAATATGCTAGTAAATAAAAATCACTCAGATTAGGTTACCATGTTCTATAAGACTAGCCTAGTAAGTAACCAGAAATGACATGTTGGGAAGGTAGCTACTATTGCTGCTGAAATGTTTTTTTATGTGCCAGTTGAAAACGCACATCAATGGATTCTTTGGGCTCAAAATATAAAAGAAAGAATAACACAAAATCCTTTTACAAGACCTTCCGAAAAATCCTTCAACTTGCAAAATGAAAAAAAGGATTGAGTGCATTCTATAATTTCAAGAGTTGAATGCAATCAATTTTTCATTTAATACTTTATAAAGTACTAGAATGAATCAATGATATATCGTTACTCAAACAAAATTCAAACTTAATCTTTGCGAACATTAGGATAGCTTTTCAAATGACCTATATAGTGACTATGCTTCAACCTCAATGAACCCCCTCAATCTGGAAGTTCCTGCAAGCATGCTTACCATGAAAATGTCCATGCAGTGTACAATATCAGTAAGGACTAAAAAGGAAGCAAGTGGAACTAGAAGTCTTCCTATGAACCATACCATCCATTTTCATAAGGGGTATAAGATTCACAAAGGTCTAAGTATGCAAACTTTGTTTTCTTGAAGATGAAGAAAAAGAAACTATAAATCACCCACTATTATGAAAAATTATAGGAGGTATTGGTAATATCTGATTCAGGTTCTAAGATACACCACAGTTAAAAGCAGAAATGTGAAGCAACATATAAGGTTTACAATGATGTAAGTATGATTTTAAACAAAGTGTAAATGCTGGAATATCTTCTGAGGCCAGAAGCAACATTGATCTCTGTAGCATTCACTCAATCAGAACAAAAGCATGAAACATTTATTTGTTAACCAGCACTAAAATTATTCCACGTTAACCAAAAGTATACTAGAGAATATGAAGACATATAATTACCCACAAGCATGCACAGGAACTACTTTGAGCAGCTTCTTCAGATTGTTAATCAAAGTGATCCTAGCATTATACACATTATACGCAGTCGGTATAAGGTTCTTCACTAGCAACCCATTCTTGGGTGCACCCATAGGTTTTCTAGGCTCATCTTTCATCTTCTTCATCCTCTCCCTAGCTGCTCGTCGTAGTTCTATAATGGGAACTGGAAAAGGTTTCTTCTCTCTTCTCGAAAACTGCCGTGGAAAATCAGCATTTTGCGGCACTTCATTCCTGACAGTAAGCACATATTGACAAAATCTCTCTGGTCGAATTCTAATCATCACAGGAACTCTAATCTTACTGCTACCATACTGCTAAAGAAAGTCAGAATGAAATAACAATCATGACTCAACAACACAGAGTGAGTGCGTATATGAAAACCAACGGTTAAAACTTAAAACCAGGGTACACAATAAGAAGAACTATTTCACCAAATTCAGAGACCTCACGCCAGAATTTGATCCATAAATTTAAAAATTTCCCAAAGGCAGTTAATGGTTCTCTTGTTATAGAAGCCAATACCAATTCAGCGGAGAATGAGGGAAATAAACAAAGCTTCAGATAACATATACCTGGAGAGAGTGGAGTGAACTAAGGGAAGATAAAGGGTTAGGCTTGAGCAAATGACAATCTCTTGGAGCTGCAGTAGTTATTCCCTTGGCATTAGAAACTGACATAGTCATATTCATAGTGATTCCTAAAACCATTGAAAATGATTACTTTCTCAAAAAAAGAAGTTACATTTGAAGTGCATTCAGGGCAGAGAGAATAACTGACTGGAGTTGCTGAGAAGCATAACCCACAAGGGAAAGGGATGAACAAGCTTCACTTCAGCAAATTCACAAACACCCAATGAACACTACAAAGCCTAACGATTGTCTCTCCCTTGGACCCAATTTCCAGCACCTAAACAAAGAGCCCCAACCAATAGCTTCTTATCCTCAACAATAAACTGAAACATTGGAATAAATGGCACCAACTTTCGACTTTTGAATACCAAACAAAAGTTGAACCCTAATAACAATTTTATTTACACAAAAATAACAGATTTTTTACCATTCATGTGGAGAAATACATAGGGAATCAATTTCTTAACACTATTTTTTTACCATTCATGTGGAGAAATACATAGGAAATCAATTTCTTAACACTATTTTTTTTTATGATATTTTGATACCTTCTTCCTTTTACGCCCAAAACAAAATATTAATATTTATAATAACTTTTTTAAAAAAATTAATTTTTTTAATAAAAATATAAATAAAATACAAAATGTTAAAATAATTTTCAAAATTAAAAAATTAAAAATAATTAAAATATTAATATTTATCGGAGTGTAGGGTGAATGATGAGTGTAAAAAATCATTTTTTTTATTATGTTGAGAAATCAGACACAATTACTTTTTTATTAAGTTAAAATATTTTTTTTCATTTTTTTATATATTTTTTTAAAACTGTAGTTTTTAATTTAATGCATGTGTTAAATAACTTAAAAATATTTGAAATAAATTTAAAATGTGCATGGAAAAGTTCTTAATATTTGTGAATAACCTTTTAATTTTGAATTTTGTTTTAAAATGTAAATACTTATTCTTTTAAATTTAGGGTTATATTACAAAATAAAAAAAATTGGCAATGGTGTATAGATTAAAAACATAACTATTGTATTATATTTAAAAATAAATGACTTGAAAAAATTAATTAATAAAGAAATACTAAAATAATGGTTAGAAGTTTTAAACCATGTTTATAATGATCTCGGTAATACATTTAAGAGTCTAAGTAATTTATTTGAGACAAAAATATGAATATTTTATAATTTAAATTGAAAATTTTATTAACTGAAAAATACAATCATTCAAATTTTATTATTAAAAAATCACCACAATGTTATTTTTTATTTTCTGTCAAACTCATATATTAATGGTTAAAAAATTGTTGTAAAAAATAGGAATAAGGAACTTTTTTAGGTGTTGGATAAAAAGTAGATTTTATTTACCATTAGGGCAAAACATATAACAAAAATGTTGCTATTTGTTTTAAGCAACATGTTATTAAACATAATAATTATGAGCAACATTTAATAAAATATGGGTACCTAGACCACTTTTTTAAAATGTGGATATTTAAATAAAACCATGTTTTTTTTAAAGCGTAGACATTTAAATCATATTTATTTTCCATTGTCTTTAATATATCATTAGAAGTATATGCACATGTGGTGGTGAGTCGTTTGTAAAAATCAATTCTTAGTTCAATTAAATCTTCTTACTTTTACTTGGCAAGTGGATTGGGTCAACTATAGTACAACTAATGATAGTCGTATCTACAGGGAATTGATGATATCAAAGTACAATTATCTTTTAAAATGAGGTGATACGATATTTGAAGATGATTTTCTTATAATACTTATAGATAATAACTATAGTAATAATAACTCTAATATATATTTAGATTGAGAGGAGAAGTGTTAGAGAAATAGCTGAAGCAAGAAAATAACAATATAGCACAATGTTGAAATTGGAATAACATTGTGAATCTTCTTTGTTATTGTTATTTATAAATGCAATGTTTTGTTCAAATTCGTTGTTCCTGTTTTGGCCAAACCAAGCTGATTCCTCGCGCAAGGTTATTTAAAGCAATAAGCCATTGTTATGACTTACCTCTGCATTAATATGGAACAATTCACCATAGTCTCAGCTCTGTGCTTTACGACCATTGAATCATATGGCTGTATGAATAGGGTTTAGAAACATGAAATCACCTTCCGGTAACATTCATGCGCTATGGACAATCAATGGTCGTTCCTCACCATCGAACATTAAGCACACTATTAGACCCAAAGAATTTGAATATAAAAAAGAAACATACATATATAAAGAAGAATAACTCCAAAAATATCACATTGTCATCCAATCCCAACAATATAGATTTAGAAACTCATGATAAAATCTTTTGTTATGCTTAGGATGAGAAGTTAAACTCAACAAATATGGATCCTTGAATTTTGTTACCAACTTGGCTTCAAGATTCCCTTCTCCAAAGATTGGCCATTCACTTCTTCAGAGCTTTTGGCCTTATAGCCTGATTGGATTAAGAAGTTTTAGACTCTCTGAGTCTAAACCATCAAAACCTCTTTATCTAAACCTCTTTTTGATCTCACTTGATCCTTTTAACCTTTGTGTTTCTCTATCTCTTGATTTCTTGAAACCTCTCGATGTTTAGAACGCTGCCACAAGGTCCCTATTTATAGATTTTAGAATTAGGATTCAAAGGGATTCAAGGAGATTAGTGATTTGCTTGGCGTATGTCAATTCACTGAGCATATTGGATTTCTTCATCTTTAAGCACTCTTTTTGGGCTTAAATATTCAATCCTAGGCATTCTTGAGATTCCAAAGTAGGAATTTGCTCGAGATCCTAAATCATGAGGTAGAATTGGCTTGACTTAGGCTCCAAGAGAAATCATATTCATTTTGGCTTAAGCCCTTTCTGAGCAATTTTGGGCTTTCTTCATGGTTAAGGACTTTATTCGTTTAGTCCTTTTGGTTTCACTCAACCATTTTTCTTTGGAATTCTTTAATTATGCTGACTCAAATTCACTCAGCATATGGGGATGCGCCTAACCTTTTGGAAATTTTCAATCTGTTGAATCATTCTTCATAGGGAGAATTTGAGTGAATTTGAGTAAACCCTAAATTTTAAACCCTAAACCATTCCCCATCCTGTTTGCTTCTTTTCTTCATGATTCTCTACAATTTCATTCTTCTTTTCATGTTCTTCATGTGCAGATGTGGTTGGAGTGTTTTGGCATGCTTGTGACTGATATTTGTACAAATTCTTCTTATTTTACATGCCTCTTAACCTATGAATTCTATTAAAATTATGCACTTATCAGTGGCGCAATGATAATTCAATATGCTTACTCCAACATATCTTGAATTTTTGTTAATGAAACACCTCAAAGACCGACAAGAAACTTGATTTTAAAACTAGGAAAATCAAAGAATGTAAAATCCTAATTCCCAAACCAAATCAAGAATGCACTTGCTAACACTTGATGCCACTCAAACTCCACATTGCTCACACTCCACCCAGGTTCATAATTGGAACATCACATTTACGTATTTTACAACACTTATTTTTAGGGTTTTCATGTTGAAAATGGATAGAAAACAATTTCCAGGTTTAAGGGATGAAAGTCGAAAGGTGATTTTCTGGTGTGTTTAGGTGTTTTGTTGAATGTGTTGTTCAATTGCATTTGCTGGTAAAATCACAATGCACTTTATACATACTCTTTTTTTTTTCTATTCTAAGTTTAACAAGTTTTCCAATTATTTCCCGATACTCAAAATCTAGTTTTGTTTTGTTTACGTTCTCTACATCCAAATTCCATTTCTCAAGCTTTTATAGTTTCAAAATGAATTTGTATAAGATGGATGCATTTTCTATATATGTTATCTTATTTAATTTAAGTTTTTCCCATTATGAAAGTTTGGTTTAATTAAGTTTTATTTGATGGATGTGTCAATCATAGTTTCAAAATAAATCTGTATCTGATGCATGTATCAATTAGAGGTTCCAAATTAATTTACAGTTTCAAAATTAATTTGTATCTGATAGATGTATCAATTAGAGTTTCACTTTGGTAATTGTCATTGTAAATATTTGGTTTAAAGGTCAACATAGATTTTATTTTTTTTTTATAGAAAACTTCAATTCTAATTGTAGAACTGCAATAAACCCTCTTACAAAACTGTACTTATGTTTTGTCCTTAAATTAAAGTATCAACTAACTTTTCTTCATTTATGTGTCATTTACTATTGTGTTGCTTTTGTTGATTTATGTATTGTGTCTTTGGTGGTGCTGCCATGTGTCTACTAGAAGAAATCTAAGACTTGAGATGTTGTTTTTACTTTATGATTAAGTGATAAAATAGTTAATGGCTCACTAATTCAGTTTTGAATTTTATTGATTGGGTTTCTATAGAGCTTAGAGTCATATCTTTTGGAGAGAGTAGGTGGAAGAGGAAGGAAAAACAAAACGTCACTAAGAAAAACCAGTAATTAATATAAAGAAAGAGGTCATTTATGATGATTGATTTTATTTTATATGTATTTTTTTTAAATTTTCAAAGATTTTGGAGTTTTGAGAGTAACATTTGCTTAGTTTGCAATAAAAAATTGTGGGCATGCTGATAAAAATCATAATTCAATAATATTTCATACAAGATAAACACTTATGGATTTTAATTGATAAAATAGTTATAATTCAACCTCTAATTTAGGAATTTAATTTTTTTTTTACATATTTTTAGATTGAGATGGATAAGAACAATTTATTTCCAATTTGGTGTTATTTTCAGGAATTTAAGCAGAGATGAAGCAAAATAATATATTATGAATAAATATGTCACTTAGCCCAAGCTCAATTAGATTAAATAGAAGGCGTGGGACATAACCCTAGACATCATTGAGAGGAAACCCTAAAGGCCAATTCTTTTCTTTGGATTGAGAGTAATATGTTCAAACTATTATGTATTGAGGTGATATTTATCTATAATATTCAATTCTTGATTGATGATTGATATTATCATTTTATTCTCAAAGCTTGAAACTATTCAGGATTTTGATCCTTAGATTTGACTGAAAAATACTTCTAAGCATCTGACCTAAATGATAATGCTTAACATATTTGAATGCTAAGAATATATTTGAAATTTTAATTGCTTTATAACATCTGTTCGTAGATAAGGAGTTTTTACAAAAAATGCGAGAAATCGATATTTAGGAGACTATCTTAATAATTTTGCATGCGAAGAATCGATATGAATGATTTTTATATGTGCATCAATGTCAACCAAGATGAAATGTTATATGTTTGAAAGTGGAGGACCACCAAAAATCGGTGAAGGTTGGTTGAAATAAAAACGTCGCCTCCTCATCTGAAGCATGTTTTCCTTTATGAATATGACAAAAAAGCTTTTGTGATTTGGAAATGGTTGAATTCAAAGTCAACAACTTCAAAAATGAAGAGAATTAACTACGTTTGTATTCAGGCGTTGAATTGTTTTTTTTTTTTTTTTTGCATGTGGGTTGTTTTCTTTAAATTTTTATTTAGAGTTTAGTAATTTTGTTAAGTTTAATGTGTGTTAACTTTAAAATTGTTGTGTGTAAATAGAATAGCAAAACATATAATGTATAGGTAGTGAATGATCTGATATTGTTTGATAAGTCACGAGTTGTTGTACTAACATGATTCAAAAGGCATCAAAAGTCTAAAGTGAAGCACACTGAGGTGCGGTACACACTGCAGAAGTTCACTCAAGAATCTAAGTCTTTGCATCAATTGAGCACCTACCTAGAAAGTTGAGAGAGCCACAAAGAAAGGAGACAAAAAAGGTATGTGATTTCAAAATCTTGAATTGGTTTTGTGTTAAATTTGATGTTCAAAATCTAGCGCATAACATGAATCACATAAAAAAAGCTTAAGACAGTCAACAAATTGAGTGCAAATAACAAGCTTCAAAAAACACTGAAAAACATTGAACGCTTCCAAATACGTTGAGCGAATTAAGGCTAGAAGAATTAAAGATAACCTAAGTATAAAAGGTTGAGCCAAACCAAAAGGGTTGAGCACAGATAATCCTTCACCATGAAGAAAGAAAAAATTCGTTCAAGAAAGGCTAGAAGCCCACATGCACCAAAATTAGAGAGAAAAGGATTTCGCTTGAAGCCAAGCCCAAGCCAAAATTACCTCATAGATAAGAAAAACTAGAACTAGACTTAGCTTGGAAGCGAACCCTTTACAGATCCCTAAATTTGAGAATCCCTATAAGCCCAAAGCTTACTTTAGCATGAAGAAAGCTAATTCGTTGAGCCAATTGACATACGTTGATTGAAAGCCAAATCTGTTGAATCCTTTAGAGCTTCATTCTAAAAATATATAAATAGCCACTAAGAGTAAGAGAGGTATTGAGATGCATAAGAGAGATATTATAAGAAAGCCTTAAGGATGAAGTCTAGAGAAGCCTTTGGAGAAAAAGATTATGAGCATAAGCTGACCTACAACATTCAAGGATCCATGTTTATTGTTCTTTAGCTGCTCATACTTGAACATTCACTGTAAGATTTCATTATGAGTTGCTATACTTACTGATGTAGTCCAAGCTCTTGGTTGGAGGAATGAATAGAAATGCAGCGGAATGGAGTGAAGATAATGGAACCGAACGAATGAGAGGTGCTAAGGTTTGACCAACCTTCCTAAGTTTACTAAGCCAAAGAGGCTCACTGGCAATAGAGATTTGGTAGAGAATGAGCTTCAATTCTGAATACTTCATTCAATAATATGCAAATATGAATACATGTGTGAATTGTAGGCTTTTCATAGATGAAGGTGACTTGCTCCTTAAGCTGCCATAACTCTAGTTAAGTAGATTTAATTATGGCGAGTATGGTGGCTTAAGGAAGTTGTATGCACTCTTCTAAGGTGCTCTAGAAGCCCTTATTTGTGTGACAAGTTAGGATTTGTAGGATGTGCCTTTTTTACAAATCATTGGTAACATATTGATGGTGACACAAAATTTTTCATAAGATTTGGAGACAAACTATGATGAAGATAAATTTTGCAAACTGAGTGTAAAACATAAAATTATGAAAACTAAATAGAAACCTAATAGAAGCAAGAACAATGGACAAACTTCAAGAAATAGGGAGAAAAATATGCATAAAACTCACCAATGAACTAATAGCAAGTTAGGATACTCAAGATTCGACAACACAATACAAACCAAATGAAAGACTTAGGCAAAACAGAAGCAAGACTTTAAGCAAATAATTTGTGTGCACCTAGAGAATTTTATCAAACACATTGCATACAACAACAAAAACACATTACTAGTTTTGAAAAGATTAGAAAATATTGGGACGTGATAAGTGACATGCAAAGGGAACAACACAGAAGATAACACCTAAATGCTCACAAAAACAAAATTAACAAGAAACACAAGTGGAATTAAGGAAAAAACGCAAGAACGACATTGTTTGGGCAGGGTGAGGTGTGGACATTGTGCGAATGATTTTGAGCAAGATTAAACAAAACAAAACATAATACAAACCAAGGGAATTACACACAACACATATTAAACGATGAAAACTCAAAGAAAAGACAAAAGGAACCGATCAAATGAAAAAAAAATAGCAAGAACATGTGAAGAACAACAAAGAAAGCAACGAAACTCACTGGAATTGTATGATGCATGGTGCGCTGAATTTGATAAGTGGAAAATTTGTTTCAAATGGTGGAAAACAAGGAGAAACTGTGGGAGAGTAATATAAACGAAACAATGCAAGAAAACATCAAGAACAATTAAAAATTGTAGAACAAATCGAACAAAGTGAAGGTTGTGTAACGGATGGCCAAGAAAGGTGTTTGATGAAGGTCTCACAAAAAATGAACGGTGGAGACAGAAAATAATTGGTGAAAAATGATTATAAATGGTGGAAAACAAAGAATTATGGAAGAAACAACCAAGATAAGCATGAACAGTGAAAAACAAGATTGGAAAAATTTATATTTTTTTGTGAAAGATGACTTAGCTTAGCCGAAGGACCTTGGGTGTGCTCTGATCCACCTGATGTAGTCCAAGCTCTTGGTTGGAGGAATGAATGGAGATGTAACAAAATGGGGTGAGGATGATGGCACTGAACGAATGAGAAGTGTTAGGGTTTTGGAGGTTTGATGGTGCAATGAAGGAGAAGGAGGTTTGACCAACCTTCCTAAGTTCACTAGGCCAAAGAGGCTCACTAGCAAGAGAGATTTGGGAGAGAATGAGCTTCAATTCTAAAAACTTCATTCAATAATATGCAAATATGAATACATGTGTGAATTGTAGATTTTCATAGATGAAGGAGGCTTGCTCCTTAAGCTACCATAACTCTAGTTATAGGTAGACTTAACTATGGTGAGTATGGTGGCTTAAGGAAGTCATATGCACTCTTCTAAGGTGCTCTAGAAGCCTTTATTTGTGTGACAAGTTAGGGTTTCTAGAGTATCCTTATTTCATCTACAAAATACTCTTTTAAAGGAAAGTAAAAATCATGGATTCTATACAAGTTATTTCTACAATAGAGAGTTCATCTTGTTAGAATATATGGCCTTTAACAAGAGGGGGGGTGAATTGTATAAAAAGGGTTTTTGAAAACGTTTTCAGGTTTAATGAAATTCTTTGTATAAATCCAGAACAGGGATCAAGTTAGCCAAGAACTCAAGCAGTTATGCAACAATACACAGAAAAACAATCGGTTGTTTCTTCGAAACAATTAGTTGTTTATATCAGAAAAGCTTAAAACAGAATTAAAAATGAGTTCAGGGTAAGAGAGAATCACACAAACAACTTATATTGGTTCACTCTTAAGCCAAGAGCTACATCCAGTCTCTAGAATACCACTGGGTAATCCACTAAGCAATCAAACCAAATTACAAAACACAAACCACCAAAGTAGTGACATTGAACCCTTCAAGAAACACACTACCTTTGGCAAACCACACCAAGAGTATTGATCTTGAACACCTCAAGAACACACAATACTCCTTGGCAGCACAACACCATAAATACAGTAGGTTTAGAAAGGATTACACCTGATCACAGTACAATCAGAATTGAATACAATTGCAATCTTATTCCACTCTCTCTTGAAAATTCAAAGCTTGATGTGAATCTTAGAATCAAATCTGTCAAACTGAATTTCTCAAAGCTGATTCTTACTTGTTTGAAAACATAAACAAACCATTTATATTTTCCAAAGATTGGTCAAAGCATTTAATGAAGGAGCGTATTCAGTTAGAAAACATTTAAAACAGATTCACCATTCAAAACTAAATTTTGTTAGGATTTTCAAAGAAACAATCGGTTGAAATCACAAAACAACTGATTGTTTTGGCTTGACAGTTAAGTCAACCAAACCAAACACCTTTCAACCTTTTTCAAAAACTCCTAAAAGTAAAACAACCGGTTGATTCGACAAAACAACATGTTGTTTTTCACTTAGATGGAAAAACACTTAATTTCAAAAAGGTTTTAATTCACATCATTTTTAGATTCAAGAAAGGAGTGGATCGCACTTTATTCTACCCAGATCCCACCCAAACACAGTAGCAACACCAGCCTTTCATCAAGCACCTTGGATTTGGATTCTTCAAAGCACTTGATCACACTTGATCAACACATCTGTCTTTTATTCTTTTGTATGGTGGCTTTTGATGGTCCTTTATCACTTACCCTGTTGGAATTGAATACCGATGTGATATTTCTTAAGTTATTATTGTTTATGAATGTTTTATTTTTCTTTGAAATTCAAATTCCTGGGTTTGGTAGTTTGCAATGCTCAATGGTGAGGAACGACCATTCATTGTCTATAGAGCATGAATGAGGCCAAAAGGATATTATATGTATTTGAACCCTATGCAACCAGTCATAGGACTCAATGGCCGCAAAGCGTGGAGCTGACACTATGGTGAATTTCTCCATCTTAATGCATAAATAATCTATAACAGTGGCTTATAACCTCGCATGAGGAATTATCCAGGTTTGGCCATAAGGAATAACGAGTCTGAATAAACATTGCATTCATAAATAACAATAACAAGAGAAGTTCACAAAGCTCTTTCAATCCAAACATTTGTGCTATATTATCATTTCTTTACTCCATTGTTTTGTCAAAGCTACACCTCTCAATCTAAATATTATAGTAGTATTATTATAGTTAGTTATTTACAAAATATATGCAATCAACCTTTGTTTACATATCACTTCATATTAAAAGAAATATCTATTGTGATAAACATTAATTCCCTATGGATATGACAACCTTCAACTGTACTATAGTTAACTCGGTTCGCTTGTCGAGGATATAAAGGAGTTGGTTGACTAAAACCAACCCATTATGTATGCATAAAAATAAATTGAACAAATACCATAAAACTATTAATTTTACAAAATTCTAAACAAGATTATTGTGGATTAGACATACCCAAACTCAAAATCATCGTGCTCAACCAAAATAAAAACTATATAATATAACAACATGTAAATAACATAAAAAAAAATCAATTATATATTGCACAACCCAACCTAGATTGGCATAGGGACCAGGGTTAGGATGGGGGAAGTGACAAAGTGGGTGGGGCATGTGGTAGTGACGAATCAACAATGAAGACCGATGATACAACCTAGTGGCACCGGAGACACCAATGACAATGACGAACCAACGAAGGCAACACACAATGAACAACAATGATGATTCGTGCAGGAGAAGAAGAGAGTTCTTGTAGAAGATTTTGGAGTTCTCATGGAAGGGAAGAGTTCACAGTTTTAGGATATTAAAACAACATTTGATGTCGATTTGTAGTTTAATCGTCATCGTTTCTCTCATACACGACTTTTAATGATGGTTGTTGTACATCCATTATCATTAACTCCAACTTTTAACAACGACCGTTATTTTTTCTCAAACATGCACATTAGCATAACTGTCATTAAAATGTTCATTTATTTATAAAAGAAAAATGATACATTAACAATCTTACTCCAGTATACAACTATTTTTCTTTGTCAATACTCTTTCTTTTATATCATCAATTAGAGTTTGTATAATGGAGTAAGGTGTTCATATATCATTGTTCTTTATAAAAACACCTTCACATTTCTATTTGCGAACATATCGTTATTTAGTATAGTTGCTTACGTATGTAATATATATATATATATATATATATATATATATATATATATATATAATAAAGGACACATATAAATGCAAACTTATTAGAGCTACTTTCATGATAGAACAGATAATATCATCATCTTGTTACAATAGGTTTATCCTATTTATTTTATGCACCAAAAAATATTGTTACATATTGTATCATTATAATATAGCATTTATCTTATGGGAGGAATTCTGATAGTAAATAACAAGACATATGATAAGAAAATAATATTATTATTGGATTTTAAAAGTGAAAATGATCAACATCGGCCAATATATAAAATTTAAAATATGATTTTATTGAAAATCTCAAGTCATTGTCTTGTAATTTATTTGAAAACGAATACTGAAGTCATCATTTCTTTGCCATTATTACTTGGTTCCAAAATGTTAAACATTATGCACTCATCCATATAAACATTCTGAAGAATTTTAATGTGTAGCAAAGAATATGTGGCTAGAGTTTTAAGAGGGAAAGGTCGTATTCATCTTTTAAGTTGGAACAAATATACCTCTATAAATTTCTTGGCTCATAATGAAGATATTAAATTACTAGAGTATGGCCCCGGGACAAACATTTCTTTCAATAATTTTCAAATTCTAAACCCATACCGGTTTATAGGCTAATTTTTGCTCCACGAAAGGCTTGTGTGGCCAAATCTGAGACATAAATGTAAGGCTGATTATCCATGTACCATATCAATTCTAATCCGCACCCAACACACTAACATAAAATATTTTGTTTTTCGAATATTTATATCTATAAGTCAAATCACAAAGTTTCAGATATACAAGTTTGAAACTAATATGCCACTTTCGGATTTGGCCATCCGGAAGCTTACTTGAACAGCATAAATGACCTTTCAGATGCCAAGATCCGTAAGCAAACATAAATGAATTTCAGTCCCTGATTCTCAGCACTATTTACACCATTACAGCACATCATTCTGAACATGAAAATTCAGAACTCAAAACTCATTTCCGGATATGACCATCTGAAAGCTTAAATGAAGTATAAAATGACCTTCTGAATATTTAAATCCAAAATATATAACAACCAGATTCATCCATAAACAAAAATGAAATTTGAGACAATGTCAGATTTTAAATTTTAAGATAGATGTATATCTTAAATATTATGTTGTAAGGATAAATTCCCTAAATGTCATCATATTTAGTCAATATTCAACCACATTTTTAATGAACAGATTTCTAACAAGTTAAACAATTTCTAGCCTTCCAATGTGTCGAACATATCTAGTAGTACTGTATGGGGCATTGACCTAAGAAATAATATTATAGCCTGATGGAACACCTCTTAAATGAGGTGGTTTAGAATTTATTGCAGAAGGAAAAATTCCTTGGCTCTCATATATACATGTCACTATCGTTAGTTGCATGTCCCTGTAACGACATTCTATTCTTGAAGTTTCTCTTAGCTGTGTGGTCAATAACCTCATTTTGTTACCATTTTTCATATCATCAGTGAAAGAATTCACAGGGAGTACTGTTGTTTTCTTTATTTTCTTTGTAGTTTTGTTGGTTGAAATTGGATGAGCTATTTCAAATAGCCGACAATTACACAGTAAGAAATTTGGCAATTACTACAGAGTAAGAAAAATATCTTGAAAAGTAAAAGGGAAGAAAACTATTCCATTTATGTGCTAAAATAAACTTTCTATTAACCAGATCCAACAAAATACATAAAAACAAAGCTATGCAACAACTTTTCTCATGTCTTCACTTCACAATACTTGGTCACTTTTCACTTCCCTTTCTTTTTATGAGACCAAAAGCATGACTACAAAAAACATCCATTTTCGTCACCTTTTTAACCAATGCAGATTCTGAATGGAAAAGTATTCATGATATCAAAGCTCACAGAAAAGTACAACAAGATGATTAAGAGGATATGACTGTAGAAGTAGACGATAGAAACACCTTGACCTTACTATCGACGTGGAGATTTGAAGCCCATAAGATGCACTCTTTGCCTTTCTCACACTTCCATACGTATAGTCACACATAATTGAACAAATATCTTAAACTTATGCTAAATGTATAGTAGTTTTGATGCATGTGGTGAGTGAGAGTGCTGCAGTGGTGATGTGGCATAAGCGTGGTGTTGCTGTCCATGTTTTGTACCATAATTTCCCAGTTTGGTCACAGAAGGAAACCTAGTCACATGAGAGGTATTAGTCCTGTTACGAATTTCGGGTGTTGAACTTGGATGTTCATGTGTTATGAAGGCATCACCAGCAACTCTAACTGCTTTGTGGCTCTTGCAACCCAACAGCATGCTAGGGCGCCTTCTGTGAACCTCTCTTGGGGGTTTTGTTTTTCCATTTGATAAAGTATATGTTGTCGTTATTGGACTCCTTATGGTTACTTCAGACATCTGTTCTTCACAATCTGACATTACTGCAGCACTGGCAGTGGCCACACTCCACTCTATGCTTGCCTCACTTGGTGCATAACCATTTGAGGGGCTCACACACCCAGAAGCAGCATCTGATGTTTGCCTTGCAAGGAAGGGGTTGCTTTTGCTTTTGATGCTTTCGATCTCAAACAAGTCTGAACTTGCATCACTTGCAGCATCATTGATGTAGTTTGAATCAATTTCTTCCGTCCTTGGAACACCATCTCTTGAGGACATTTCCACCCTTCTATCAAAGCTCAAGGACTTGATCCTATTTTTCAGTATGGGGGAGCCAAACACCTCCAAGGATTTCCTTGGTTTGATCTCTTCTTCCTCTTGTTCAGCTTGCATTTCGACAAGATGGTTTTGTTTTCCTGAGGCAGAACTCAAGGGTGAGAATGACAAACTGTTCTTTCTGCCGTTCACTCCCACCCCAAAATTCTCTTCCTTTTTGAAGTAAACATTATTGATCTTCAAGAGTTCTGCATTAGGCTTACTTAATTTAATTGAATGGCTAGCATCTAGAGCAGCAATATCAACCAGCTTTCTTGTTGTTGTTTTGCCTTGAACTGCACCATAAGTAGCAGTTTTGCTAAAACTGATTTCACCTGCATCAACTGAATCTTTTCCGGAACAAGAGCATTTGAAGCCAAGACCAGCTAGAACGCTCTTGGCTTGACACTTATCTTTTTTATTCCTTAAAGAATTTCTCATCCCAGTCTGCAGAAAAGCACTCTGGCTATTGCTAGTTGATTCAGAGCGAGTGCTTGGAGTTCCAAACTGAAGTGTGTGCTTTCTAGTTGCTAGAGCCACTGGTTCATCTCTCTGGTGCAGGTACTTTGATGTGGCAATGCTGCTGGCAGATCTAGGGGTCTCAGATTCTCCTGCATTGAAGTACTTTTCAGCCCCAAACACTCCGATTTCTCCATTCTCTTCTTTCTTTTCTAGCTTTTGAAGAGGGGACCTTCTGTTGTTGATGAAGGGATTGAGGTTTTGGCTTGTTTCACCAAGCCTTCCTACAATGGTCCCTTCATTGCTATTCAAATATGGAGAGAAAGTGGCATCATAGAGGTGACTGTTATTGTTCTCAGACTTCAAAGTATGCAACTGATGAAAGCTGCTGTTGGGAGTGGATGAAATAGTAGCCATAGTTGAAGGAAATAAAGTTGTAGGTTAAAGCCAAAAAGAGAAATAGAACTAGTTTGGATAAGTTAATAGAAAAGGCAAGAATGCATGGAAATAAAACAGGTGATATGTTGAGAGAAAGTTGAGCATAAAAAGGGCTTAAAAAACATGAAACAAAGTTTCCTAGGTGCTTGAGGATCAAAGTTGAGGGGGGAACATACTTTATGCAAGGAAAAGGCAAAAGGGTAGATAGATAGAGGGAAAGAAAATGGATTCTAAGAGAGGGTATGAGATGAAAGCTTGAATGGGTGCCATTCCAATTTTGAAGCAGGTCTATATGTAGGCTATTGGAATATGCAAAATGTCACGTAGTAGGGCCATGTGTTAGTAGCTGACCTGACACTTCACCCCATAGTTTTCACGCCAAAATTACATTCAATTCAGACACAACTATTTTTCTTCGAAAACTACTTTTCTATAATTATTTTATATTACAAAGTGAGATAAAGGAGAAAACTAAGTTAAGAGTTATCTTCATTCAATCAATCTCAAATTAACACTAATATAACTTTTAATACAAAATTTAAAATAACTATTTTTAAAAATTAGTATATCTTTCATATGTTGTTATTTGTGATTTGATGGTGTTGATACATGGATGACGAAGGAATTTTTTCCTCAAATAATTGTTGGTGATTTTGGTTTTCGGCTGAAGTCTTTGGTATCATTCGGAAGTAGAGTATCTACAAAAGACACTTCAACGCTCAAATCAAGGTTTGATATTTGGTGGTTGGATTATTAATTGTTGTAATAAATGTGTACCTTTGTCTTAGGAGGAATTCATATTTATAGCATCATAGTGGGCATCCAATTCTGGACCTGAATTAAGACGAATTATTGAGCTAATCTCTGCATTAGGGTAACATTCCGTACCATGATTATGTTCATCGTATTGTATGGAGGGATGTTTGTTAGGTCTTGGGAACCACTTTGACCACGTCAGTCAAATGGTCTTTGGGTGACCGGCATGTGTTCAACATTTAAAGAGTGTGTCCCCAGGCTCGACAAACTTTAGCTTGGCAAGAGTTGAAGTGGGATTTTGAACTAAAGATGGTGGGTCCTTGATGCGGCCCCGTCGTGGTCTCCCAGACTCTCCTAGTGTTAGCTAGCGATCTTCATGGGAGACCATTTTAGAAACTAATTTGACAAAAAACATGAAATAGAAACTAATTTTAGAGGCAAAAAATAATTAGTTGCTATAATAATTAAATTAGAAACCATTTTAGAAACTTTAAAAAAAAATATGATTTCTAAATTAATTTATATTATTGTTAAATGATTTATAAATTGGTATCTAATTAGCTACCAAGGTTTTAACTACCAATTATTTAATTTCTAAATTTGGTAGCAAAAAATTTGGTTGCTAATTAAATACCAATTTAGAAACCATTTAACAATAATTGAAACTAATTTAGAAACCTTTAGTCTCTAAAATGGTCTTTAATTTAATCACTATAGCAACTAATTATTTTTTTATCTAAAATTGATTTATATTTAATGATTTTCTTGTAGTGATAGTTGAACTTTTATATTATATTATATTATACTATATTATATATGCATATATATTAAAATTAATTAAATTTAGAACTTATTCGTCAATTTTGACCTGATTTTTTGGATTTATTTATATTTAGTTTGATTTCGATGGATTAATCTTTCCTTACACAAAGAGTTGGAAAAAAATAAAACTAAAAAGTTTAGAAGAAAATTTACATATATAATATTATATGTATTGGTGATGCTGTTCTCTAATTTTATTTAGAGTTTGACCTTAATAAATATATATATATATATATATATAATACATTTAATAAAATAGTATCACCAATATTTAGGGTATTGTATGTAAATTTTGGAAGGGTTGAAGTTGAGAACTCTCTAATTGAAGCCCCTAAAAACAAATATGTTGAATGCAAGAGGCAGGTATTGATTGCCCTGCAACTCAAGCAACCAAACACAAAATATAGACAAAATTTCTCATTATTTGTTTTTGGCCACATTATAACCAAAAATCAAATCACGCATGAGTAAGAAAGACCCTCTGCCAACCCTGTTACGATTCCTTTGAGGTTGGTTGTCCTTTAATTAAACAAAAAGCTTAAGTGTGCCATATCATGGAGTTAGCCTTAGTTATTACAAGAAGATAAATGTGTGTTTGTATCATTTTTATATTTAAATAAAATTTATATTTATCTTTTTTATATTGATATTTTTATATTTAAATAAAATTTTATATTTATCTTTTTTCATAGGCGTAATTTTTTTTCTTTTATCGTCATCTTTGTCAACACCTTTGAACTTTTTTATATGCTCGCAAACATTAATAATACTTTTTTATAATCAAATGAAAAGGAAATATAATTAAAAATATGATGTAGCTACCTGTATTCAAGATATACAGAAAAGTGTATAATAATATAAAATTGATTAAATGATATGCACTCCAATTTGGATGCAAACCAATCAAATCATATGTAAGATATAAATTGGATATGTATATAATAATAACTGATTAAATAATAAATATTTAATAATAAATTGTATTTCTTATTTATTTAAAATATATTTTCATACTTTAACATGTGTTTAAAAGTCTATAAATGCATATCAATCTCACATGGAGTATCACTCAATTCTCATACACAATTATATACTCATAATTTCTTTTGCTTTTACTGAGTTGAGTGTTAGAGAATTTTTTACAAGTGATTTTCCCTCATTATCTTCGGCAACCTCGATGATCATATCTCGAAGTCATAACTCTGCTTGTTAAGCAAACCACCTTCTTCTACCTCAGAAGATCAATGCTCTTTTCAGGTAAGAACATTTGGCGTTTACCATGGGGCCTAGGTAAAACCATTCTCTGACCACAAGTCACACAGTACTAACTACATGTAGAATTGATGTCTCATCATCAACAATCCCCCGAGAAGATTATCACAGTTAAGACAGATCCAAACACGACAAGAGAATGTTATGTGCAAAGTCTTAAAGTCGCTCCTTATTTGGTAAAAGCCCCTACTACAATGACAACAATTGTGAGGTCTTAGATTTTCTAGAAGAGCGCGACACTGATTAACCATAAGAGAGTAACAATATTCAAGATTGTCACAATATCGAAGATACACCCGAGCTCCCATCTTTGATGAGACCCTGATAAATGTGAAATTGGGTTCTCAACCAAATTAGTGTACAAATGTGAGAAAAATTATTAGTCGCTTAGTAAGAGATGAAATAGAATTAGTCTTGGTAAGGAATTATGACCTTTTGTGTTGAGTTCAATGGATATGTTTGGCATCAACCCAGACTTCATGTGTCAAAATTATCATTCTTCCTTAAGCCAAACCTATAGCTAAAAGAAAAAGGAAACTTAACGAGGAGAGACGTTTAGTTCCGAAGCACCAAGTCAGTTAGTTACTCAAAGTCGGCTTTATCAGGAAAATCATCTACACCACGTGGCTAGCAATTGTGGTTGTTGTAAAAAAAATCAAATGGTAAGTGAAGGATGTGTACCGATTATGCTGACTTAAACAAGGCATGTCCAAGGACACATACCATTTATCGAACATAGATCAACTTGTTGACAACACTATAAGTTATGAGTTGCTCAGATTCCTTAATTCATGCTCAAGATATAATCAAATTAAATCCACCCGATGAAGACACAACCGTGTTGACCAAACTCATCAAAAGACACGATTCGTGGTCCCTTAATGTAGATGGTTTGTCCAACAGAAAAGGCAGTGAGGTTGGTATAATCCTCCAAGGCCCTGACGATATTATCCTCGAGCAAGACATTCGATTCACTTCTGATACATCCAACATCCAAGCAAAATATAAAGCTCTAATTATCGGGCTAAAAATTTATTAAAAATTGGGTGTGAAATAATTGAAATGCCAAAGCGACTTGTAGATGATCACTAGCCAGATAAATGACAATTACCAAGCTAAGGAACCTTTGCTCCAAAATTATTACCTTATAGCCAAGAACTTCATAGGATAGTTTGATTAGTTCAACATTATCCATATGCCAACACGAGGAAGGTTGAGCAACATTAAACTCTCATTCAAGAAACCCTGAGCACTCCAAGTTGGGATCATGATTATGTGTTACAAGTAAATTTGGGTAGTTCAAGTTGGATGACACCTATCACCAATTTTTTGACCAACGTTGCTTTACCTGACAACACAGTAGAAGCTAAAAAGGTGCAAACAAGTATCATTTTACACTATGTATAATGGTGAACTCTTTCGAAGAGATTTTTCCTCCCCATTGCTAAAATGCTTGGATGACGACCAAGCAAAATATTATCGCCAAACACCATAGGGGCATATGTGGAATGCGAGGGCCCATTGTATGGTATCACAAGTTTTAAGAACATGGTATTATTCGCCAACACTTCGTAAGGATGCATACACCTTTACTAAAAATGCCAAGAATGTTGATAGCCTCCCATGACCATTTATACCGTGGGGAATGGACATACTCGACCCATTCCCCGTTGTCAAAGGCAAGTAAAAATTCTAATAGTGGTCATTGATTACTTCATCAAGTGGATAGAAGTCAAATCACTGGCAATTATCACTACTCAACACGTGCAAAAATTATTTTGAAAATGTATGGTGTGTAGACATGGTTTTCCTCATTCTATCGTCACAGATAATGGCCAACAATTTATAGACAAAAGGTATATAAATACATTTCAATCACACTAATAGTACTCACTCAAATATCATATTCACTTATATACTCATAATTTATTTTGTTCTTATTAACTTTAACATCGAAAAAAAAATTACATGTGAATCTCCTATCATTGTCTTCGACAATCTCAATAGTTAATACTTGAAGTCACAACTCAACTTACTAGATAAATCATTTTCTTCTACCTAAAAAAGTCTAGGCTCTTTCATATAAGAACACATAATATTGACAATTCAATTGAATAGAAAAGAATATACATTTTTTCTTTAGAATCACGTATTGAAAAGAAAATTATAATTATATAAATATCAAAATATAGTATTAAATTATAATGATATCAATTTATAGAAAAAAGTAAATAATGTATGACATTTCATGACAATTATAAGTATATATCCTCTAAAAAATTTATTACATAAAATTGAGATATATTTCGTAAAATAAAATTATAAAAAGTATATAATTAAAATTATGGTAAAAAGAAAAAAATATTGAAAATAAATAAACTTTGTGATAGCAAATGAGTTAAATAATTAAAAATAAAAATAAAAACTTGTATAACGAAAAAATTCAGATAAAATAAACTTGAAGGTGAAGAAAAGTTTTTTAAAAGAATCAAATAAATTAAAAATATTTTAGTAAATGAATTTAATGTATGTGTACTCATCCTCCTCTTCTCATATCCAATAAAGATAGATATTTTCGAGAGGTAATTACTTCCTGCACCCGATCAATTGCTTCCTGCACTCAACGTAACTTTTTAAACTCAACTTTACCCTTGATATAGATTTGCTTACGGATATTAATATTCGGAAGTCACAAATTTGCTTATGGACATCAATATCCGGAAGTCACATAATCAACAGCGGATAAAAATATCCAGAATGCAATAATAAACTACGGATAAAAATATGCAGAAGTCAATAATGAACTACGGATAAAAATATATGGTAGGCATGCCAGTGCACCTTGACTTCTTCGACGATGGTTCCTTCTCCGACTTCAGAAGCTGACCGTGGCGACTGCTGCTCTGCCTGCAATGATGAAGATCACTGACGCTGAAGCAAACGAACGAAGACGAAGGTGGCTGATGGTGACTGATGATGGCTAATGGTGGCTGCGACTGCTGCTTCACGCACAAACGAAGAAGAAGAATAGGGTTGGGTACATGACATTGGGTGCAAATCACACTTAAGGTATTTTCAAATTCATTAAGGATAATTTGGTCTTTTCCTATATGTGATTGGGTGCCAGTTCAAAATGATTGGGTGCAGGGAGTATCAGCCTTCCCGAGAATGAGTACCCACGCTAAAATATTTATTTACGAGATAAACTATATTACTGATAGGTGTTTCATTTGTTGTTTATTATTAGCTTCAAATACACTAAACACTATTTTTGCATTTCTATTTAATGCTCCTAACGTGGATCATCATTTCAATTACTAAATTCAAGTGGTGGGTTAATTTGAAGTAATGAATGTGATTTGATTTGCTAAAGAAACTGAGTTGAGAATAAATTTGACTAGCTCAAATTCAAGCCTAGTTTATCATTCAAGTGGTGGGTTAATTTGAAGTAATGAATGTGATTTGATGTGCTAAAGAAACTGAGTTGAGAATAAATTTGACTAGCTCAAATTCAAGCCTAGTTTATCATGTGAGATAGAAATTCAGTTAATAACAGAATGATAATAAATATGGTAAACACGTCCCATTTTCAGAGTCTCATATACTCTTCTTAAATGGTGTGTTCGTGTCGAACACACGTATCAGATACCGACACTCGTATGACACTCATAGAACACATATCAGTGAATTGTCCAATTCAAAAAATATTTATTGAATTCTAATAATTCTAACACAGTTCTAACACAATTTTAAAAAAGATAAATACATTATTTTTTAATTTATTGTATAAATTTTTATTATGATTATAAAAATAAGAAACAAATCATTTTAAACCAACCATGAAAAACATTTTTATGTTCCAAAAAAACCTGAAACATACTTATGCAAATAAATCTTTATTGTCAATTTATATAATTCATAATTATAGATATATAAATTTGTGTCCCGTGTTTTACATTTTAAAAATTATACGTATATTTGTGTCCGTATCTGTGTTGTATCAGTGTCCTACGTATATCTGTGTCTGTATTCATGTCGTATCAGTGTCTGTGCTACATAGGCTAGGATCCCTTTTATACTAACTAAGATAAAAGAAAAATACTCATTTTTAGAACTAAAACGCACAGATTGAAAAATTGTGTGCAAATATAGGGTTCAAATTATTAAACCTAATGAACATAACTCTAAAAAGCAAGGGAGAAAAAGGGTGAGAAGGTGTTGGCTTCTGAATGCAACATTGTACTAGATAACTAACTTACTCCAAAAATTGCCAAGTGGCATAAACCTTAATCATAGGTTTGTAGCTTTCTTGATCAATAAATTAACAACATCTGAAACTTAGGTAAGTCACAATTGTGCAAAACTTGTTTAACCTCTCACTCTGTCACAGTTGCATATGAATTCTGTGAAAACCAGTATTTGAACTTTGGCTCAGTGATTATTGTGTTGCTGTGGAATTTCCACCAGTAACCCAATACTGCTTAACAGCAATCAGCACCTTCTCAGGAACAAGAGGACCGTCCTCATGATCAACCATTTTTGTATCCCATCTCATTCCTCCAACTATTTTCTTTACCTTAATTAACACATCCACTTCATCGCGGAATATCACAGCTCCTTCTGGTCTCAATATCCGGTCCATCTCCAAAAGAATATCTTCTGCATTGCATCTGCATTTCATTCAAGCACACACCATTCAGGCACAGCAAATTAACACACAATTGCTATTCCGAAATTCAACTAAATAACAAATGTTTCTCCTAATGGTATGCCAAGTCCAAACATCTCATAAACTCAATGAAACAAAAGACAGACATAAAAAACAGATATAGAATTCTCAATACTTGATAAAATTACCACCTCATTCCTCACACAGCACCATATAAGTTGGGTAGAACTTTGAAACCGTGTAATGTAATGACAACATATAGTCAAGTTCCAAATTTTTAGTTCATATCTTCTAAACTACAATTATTAAGAAATGAACTTTAAGACTAACTCAATCTTACAAAATCAGCTTATCAAGTGAGGTTTGTACCCACTTATATATTTCATATCCTTATCTCTAGTCGATGTGAGATCTCCAACAACAATCACAAGTTAATGAGGCCGTAAATAAGGATTAACAAGTGAGCGCAGTTTCAGTTACAAGTTAACGAGTTCAATAGTGACGGAAGAAAAACTTACTTATCCTTGTACAGACTAAAGAGACCAGGCGCATGAATGAGGTCATATGTTCGTGGATATGTGGAAAAGGCTTCACACCTGGGCGAAAAAGGAACCCAAGAAAGATCTTTAACAAAACTGACTATTAAAAATTTACAAACTACGGTTACTCACAATTCAATACAAAAAATGGTCATAAAGTTACATCTATATTGAGAATTATTAAATAACAGTATATGATGAAAATAGTCATAAAATGGGTTCAAGTTATGAAAGCATACCAATCATGATAGATGCCAATTAGTCCTCGCTCATAAATCACACCCAGTGTATTTGTCTCAGCTATAGTAGGCACAACATTCATGACCCATAACTTTGAAGAATGGATAGCAGCAGCAAAACTACCCAATCCAGCATTCATATCCATTATGTTACGGTACCTTCCTGAGTCCAACAGTCTGTTAATTTTCTTGTAAGCATTTACATGTTTTTTCCACTTTTTGTTGTCATCCTGGTATGTCTCGGAGGAAACTCCAGAAACTGAGCCACTTGCAATTCTTGGAGGAATGGCATAAAGCCTGCTTGGAAATGGTTTAAGATTCTCGCCAGAAACTTTAGGACTGGGAGTAATGCAGGTCTCCATCTTCTTATACCTATAACCATAATTCCAACTCAGAAGGATTTTTAAAATCAAGACAAAACTATGTATAAATATCAGCTTTTTATCCCACCAATTTATGTTTTATGTATAAATGTACTTCTATGTTTGTTTTCATGACTGGTAGAAAGAAGTAAAGGGAATATCAATAGTAAACCATTAAAATGTAAACTTATATAACTAAAATATGAGGCATACATACCAGACATCATCGCCATCTGAGGACTTACAAAATTCTACACTATCATCATCTTGTCTCCTCTGACATGATTCAGAGTCTACAACCTTCTGCCAAATGGCCATTTCAGACTTCTCCGACCTCTTCACCCAGCAAAGTTTCTTGGCAATCTCTTCAATCTTTCTTTGTTCTTCCTGAAGGTCTTCCCTAGGTCTCTGCCAGGCTTTGTAGTTAACCTTCCAGTTGATTGGAGGACCCGAGAGCACCCAATAACCACCAGGTCTTAGAACTCGATCAACTTCCATCATATAAATTCCATCTGCAAATGTATAGCCCAGAATGCAGTTTTAAACAGTTGGTATCACAAATGAAACAATGCAAGTTGAAAAATCTAATAGAAGCAGGAGAAACAAGAATGGGAAAGAAGTGGTTTGTTGTTTTTGCCAACAAGTAGATTATAGATTAGAAGCTAGTATTCAATGTGAAGTTCTTACTATTTGCTCCCCAAGGTATCAAACAGCGAGAACAATGAGCCATGTCAAAGGCTCTAGATGGATAAGGCAACTTTATGCTCCCCATTACGCCAATGATAGCAGGGACACCTCTTTCAAGAGCAAACTGAACTTGTGCTTCATGATTATCCCTTGGTGCAAACGACATGGCAATAACATTTCTGCTCCAGAGATATGCACCCCAGCTGGCAACCTGAGCAAACAACCTGACATAAGAATACATAGCCAAAAAAGTAATGATGCAGGCATGCAGCTACCACATTAAAATGTACAAGAACGGCCAAGGAGATTTGACAAAATTCATCTGGAATTTGAGATGAAAAATATACCCCACAACCGGTGTCCAGCGCTGTCCTCACTGTCCCATTAGTTATAGGTATCACAGACGCAATTTGATTAATGTATTTATCAGCACCTTGAGGAAATTGTGTTCCACCACCAGGAAACTTGAACACATTTCCCTCATATTGGATCCAATTCTGAATAGCCTTCTCTACTGTAAGACTCTTGTAGGGAGCATTAGCAAATGGAACATAGTCACGGCTCTTCGGCCAAGGAAATGGTGTAACATACCCCTTGGGTGCAGGGATCATACACTGGAACTTCTCTTCCTCTGGGGGGCAGTGTCTCTCTCTATAGATCATGTTTTCTCTTGGAAAGGTCATGGCACGCTTTTGATCCTGACAGGGAGTGTAATCAGTATAGCGAGCAGCACATGGTTTAAATGCCTTAGCCTTTGAATCTGCTTCATCAATTTCACCAACTTCTCCACCATGATGGGAGTCAAAACTTAAATTTGGAACTATATTACATTCTTCATTAGTCTTAGTAATCTCCAAAGCTATGCCATCTCCCTTTCCAAAACCACTTCTCTGCCATGCGCCTAATATATAGAAGAAACAGCACAGACCAACTACTATGATGATCTGTACAGAACTTCTAGTCCTACCATCAGCTGAACTTGTTTTGGCCATTTAGAACCTGGAAAGGGTCAAAAATCTTATTCAGAACTACAATACCAAGGCTGTAATCCACAAGTTCACAACAACCACTCAAGATCTAGTATAAAAATCTCATGTCAAAACAAGATGCCTTTTGCTTCTAATGAAAAAAAACAGACACATTGCAAGTTTATGATACAATCATCATACAGAAAAATAAAAATTCAACTACTGATCATCAACTCATCAGTTATCACTTAATTAAGGTTGAGGGTAATAAACTTCCAATCACAACAATTGACAAAACCATGCTACTTTCAACCACTACCCTGAAGAAATTATTAACTAGTCAGTAATACACAGTGACCATTGTTAAAAAAGAAAAGAGAAAGATAGTTTAAAAGTGAACTCCAGATCTGTTAAACAGTGTGAAGCTTAAGCTCCATAAGTTTCACTTGTTCCTCTTGGCTCCCCAACAAGGAAATAGAAGCATTTACACGCCACCAAACTTAAAAAAAAAAAAAAACATATAGACATCTTAACTAACCCAAGGCGAAAGGAACACGAACTTCAACAACCTAGTCCTGAAGGAAACAACCAAATTCCACAAACCACCAAATTAAGAGCTATACATGAATACCCACGAAAGCTAAGTAAACAAAATCAATTTCATCTACATAATGAAGCATAAAAGACTAAACCTTGGATCCCAAGAAGAAAGAAAGAGAATTCAAGAAGACATGGACAAGAAGGAGAAGAAAGGAAGAAAATTTAGCTGATGGAAGTTAAGATCTCATAAGGAACATATGAAAGTGGGGTAGAGCAGTGGTTTGGAGATCTGGGATTCCAAAGAGAGACTAGTAAAAGAAAGGAAAAAATTGCAAATTTTTTTTTTTTTTTGAACAATCAAACAAAACAATGAATTTTGAATATGCTACACTTAAGAGAGAGTGGGAAGGAGACAGTAATAAAAAGACTACTACAGCTATAAATGATATACTAGTTATAGTATAAATTTAAAACATATGCATATACAAAAGTTAACCTTTGTGAATTCCCTGGTAAAGATGTTTTAGTTTGAACTTCAAATTTTAATTATGTAACCTCTTTAAGAGGAGATAACTTAATGATCTTGATCTTAATATTACATGCAGGAAAAGTGAGAAAATGAAAAGATAAAGCTACCAATCTCTTTTGTCATCTGCTGGGAAAATGAAACTGTGTACTTTTTTACTTTATTTCATTTTATATTTTTATTTTTCAGTTTTATAATAAGTGATTATTAGTAGATCTTGCACACCAGTTCCTTGTCCTTCTTCTATGATTCCTTGGAAGAGATTGGTTCATGTAAAGTTTATGATATATTTTAAAATACAAGTCTCCCATGTGCTAGTTAAATATTAAATAATAAGAAATAAATAGATAATAAGGTAATTCATATACCAATAAATAAAAAGTAGTTGAAAAATTGGAAATGGTTAAAATATTTATTTTTAAATATTCTTTAAAATTAATCAACTTTTAAAAATTATTCTTGGAATGATTATAAATTAATTTTAAAACATTTTAAATCTCAAACATTGAGGGTTGTTGTATGTATTTATTCACAGGAGTGTATCATGTAGACATAGAATGGTACCATAATATAAACATTTATTACAAAATAAATTTTACTTAAGAAAAGTGAATAATAGTTGATGAGTAGTGTTAGTATAAGATTAACTTTATTGTAGTGACATTTTAATTGTTGTGTTATAAAAATTATATTCGCAACCAATTTGTGAATAGTTTTTCTCTCTGTTCTAGTTTTTTTTATTTAATTCCTGATTTTTCTTTATTGATTACAATAATTATAAGGATATTTTAGAAAATAATTATTCATTCGAAAGTGATAATATATATTATGAATAATTATTTACTTGTACTATAACTTAGGGTCTAAGGAGTCACCGACAATAACAGAAGAAGGTGTGAAACGAAAGTGGAGTGATAATATTTTATGGTAAAAGGACAAGAACACAGATTTGTGTGACTATATTTTAATTATATTTTCCATATTTTATTCTTAACTATATAAAGAATGATTATTTTATTTACTCATAATCATCTTCTATATTAAAAAAATTATAGTTCAATCACAATCTTTAGATAGAGATAAGTGGAGGGAAAGTTGTAAATTATATTATTTTAACTAGGGCAAACAAAGACATGATGTATATCACATTTTTTTTATAATAATAAAATAATTAATATAACTAAAAAATTATATAAATATTATTTTACCAAAAAATAATTAACAAAACATAAAAAACCAAATTGTAATAAAATATGTATAAAAATATTTTAGTTTTATTAATTATTATAAATTTTGAACAAAAATGGTTTCAATTTTTATCCCGACCGGTGATTATAGATGATTTTTCTTTTAGGTTATGAAAACTAAACGTTTGGCTATAAAAGAGATAAAAATAATGAGTACATACAAATAAATATAAAAATCAATCTTGTTAATTGTTATAAATATTGATTGTGTATATAATTTATTATTAATTATAATTAACCGGTAATGTTGGCAAGAGCATGACAGTGGTATGACTTCTCAAGAAAACCCTAGAAGTTGAAGTCTAACTTTTCGTCTATCAAATTATAATGTAATTTTAGATATTAATTTAATTAAAAATAAATATAAAAAATTCTACTAAAATTAATTTAACTAAAATTTTAATCAAATTTAAAACATCAATTTTATCTTCACTTCAATAACAAAATCAAATTTAAATCCTAATTTTCTACATAAAATACAAATTCCGATTACTATATTAATATAAATTCTAATAAAAATTTCAAATTTTATTTTATAAATTAATCTTAATCTTAATATTAAATTATAAGTTTTAAAAATATATAAGTTAAAAAAATTGTTTGCTCCTTCCTTTAATGTATCTAAATTTAGTTTGAGCAAAGAAGTCATCAATGGTGAGTTAGTTGAGGATTTTTTTTTTTCTTTTGTAGTTGTATTTGCTTCTATAGATAATGAAATTACTACTGAACCTAGTTTAAAAAAAAAAGTCTTTTGTAGTTGTATTTGCTTCTATAGATAATGAAATTACTATTAAAAATCCTAGTTTTACAAAGTGGGCAAGTCACTTTGTTTGTTTTAAGTGTAACTCGTGATAGTCAGATAATAAACCGACTAGTAATAATGATGGTAACTAACTTACTTTAATTGGTAATAGTCTTTTATTGATGGACTTTATACCGAGCAGGAGTAAAAGTAAATGGTTAATGTGAACCAATTGGTATAAATATTGATTTGTTAATTTTAAAACGAAAGAATTGGTTAACTTTAGACTGAATAGTAAATTGTAATTGGTTAACTTTTAATTAAGAAATGATAAGTTAATTTTGAATCGAGTAGTGAATTATAATCAGCTAACTTTGAATCGACTGAAGTAATGATTAGTTAACTTTGAACAAAGTAGTAAATTTTAATCGTTTAACTTTAATTTGTCTGAAGTAATGACTGATTAACTTTAAATTGAGTTATAAATTATAATCAGCTAACTTTGAACCAACTGAACTAATGATGAGTTAACTTCGAACCAAGTAGTAAATTGTAAATGAATTTAATTTTATTCATTTAAGAGAAAAAATTACAATATTATACTTTCAAATGAAATAAATATAGTAATGTTTCATGCGCAAGACAAATAAATTGGCGTTGTTGATGAGAACTTGTTCAATTTCGCTCTTTATTGCTCAATGAATTTTTCTTCAAATTCGACCTTGGGATCTAGGTCGATTTCATCTTCAACTTGTGCTACTTCAATAAAGTGTATTTATTCGACATTGGAATCTTGTTAAGAAGCATCTCGCTACTTAGGAACCTTGAGGATAGATTCTGTCTGTGTGGATCCAATCGAAGTTGAGGGTTTTACCAAATAAGGTTTCATCGTAATGGGATATGCCTTCACTGTATTAAAAGTATCATTCTCTGTTAGAAATTTCATGGCCAAATGAGGGGTGGTGATGAGGACCTAGAAGAGAGTGCGCTTACTGACCAAGCCCAGCCTCCTAGGAGCATGACTCAAGACACAGGGCTAGGTCAGGATTCTCCAGCCACTGCCTCCGCACCTAGCTTGCCCTAGAGGATCACGAGGAGTAGAGCACAGGCCTTGGGTGTTGAGCATCAATTGGTGTCATTATTTTTAATTTCAGTAGAATAGGGGGCCTTTAGCATAAGAGGGGGAGTGTGCTTATCACATGGCCTTTTAGGGTAGGATTTTGACCTACTTTCTAGAACATGTAGCTTATAGGGGCGACATTGACTTGGTCAATGACCTAACCACACCTTTATGTGGTCATTCCCATCCTACCCTTCATACTTGTTCTCCAATGCTCCTTCACCTATAAATAGGATGCCTACCTCATTGTATTTTACATGTTAATTTTGAATAGAAAAGTTACTCTGCACAAATTGTGTGAGAAGTTTGTGAGGTTTGCATCCTCTTGGCTAGGTCTTATCTTGAGTAGTGTGAGACTCTCAAGTGGCGGCTCTTCACTCATCTTGGTGGCTACCACACCCCAAGTGGCGTGAACCACTCTCACAACCACTCCATAAGCTACTATTCTTCCACTATTTTCAATTCATTTCCATTTCATATATGTCTTTGTCTTAAATTCTTGCTATTGGCTTTGCTTTTGTTATATGCTTATGGTTCATCATTTGGTTCGGCCATGACCACTACTAATGCTTACCTTATTGCCATTTCCATTCCACATTGCATCCCATCTATCACTTTATATTAATTTTTCATCTTTGCCTTTGTGAAGTGCACCTTCACACCCACTTAACCATTTGGTTAAGTTCGTGTCCAGTGAGAATCTTCCTTAGGTTTCACCATAAATTGCTAAAATCTCAACTCTAAGTGAAGTGTCACCATAAAATGGAACCATCTAAAAATCAACTCACATCATGTGGACACTACCGCGTCAAGGTAATTGAGAGTTTGGCGCCGATGGACACATTTCCTAGTCGTTTTGGGATATGCCTTCATTGTAATAAAAGTTCCATTCTTTGCTAGAAATTTCATGGCCAAATGAAGGGTGGACACCAACATGGAAGGAATGAATGAGTGGGCAGCTGCACTCACTCATGTTGGGCGTTACCTACATATGGCAATACCTCAATGAAGAGCTTTTCTAGCCAATGTCAAGACACCACTTGTCAACACGGGAATGGAGAGGAATCTTTCCAATTAGAGGATGACACTTGTCAAGCTAGGAATGAAGAGTTTTTAGGGTTAAAAATTGAACTTTGGTTGCTCTTATAAATACAAGTGTTATCCCTTTTGTAAATTAGTTTGGAAATGCTGTCAAGTTTGTGCACAATTTGTTTTCTTTGCTCACTCTTTGTTAGCACTAGTTTTGTGTCTAGCTTGTAGTTACTTAGGAGTTAGTGTCACCAATTCTAAGTCTCTATATTCCCCAACCAAATTCATCCTCTCCATTCAATTTTCTCATCCTTTTAACCCACACAATGCATCCACCAAACCACAACATATCAAAAATTACAAAGAGTTACATGGATTCAAACTATGACTACATTATTTGGTATCTAAAGCTTTAGTAACGGTCAAGATAAGTGTTCATCCTTTTGTTCTTCAAATTTTTGTGTTGTGTTCATGCTATTTTAAATGTCTTGAAGTTGTTTTGATTCATTTACACCGTTTATATGTTGTGATTTTGTGTTTTAATTGGTTCAAAGTTCATATTCTTTCTTGAACCGTCTACAAATGTGTGTTAGGAGTTTTATTTGATTTGGGTTGTGTGCTTTTAATTTTTCTTGAGTCTTCATTCATTTTTTCTTTTGGTCATTACAATATTTTTCCTTGTGTTTTCATTTTATGATCTATTCCTAATTGTGTAAAGTCATGTTACTTTCATACATGTTACAAATTTCAAGTAGTTATTTCTTTGATTTTATTTATTTCTTGATTTGTAATTAGTAACCGTTTGAGTTAAATATTGTTGTGCCTTTGTGTGTTTTTCCTTTTCTGAATTTTAATTTTTCTATCATTTTATTAGATCATTAACAAGTTCATTAGAGTTAGGTTTCCATAATTTCTTGAGCTTCAATTCATTTTATTCAAATTTTGTAGGATTCTTCAAATCTGCATTTGTTCTGGAAACTCTAGGTTGGCTGGAAAGTTATATCAATTCATAAAATTTTGATCTGAAAATTTTATGATGTTAATATACGTGTGAGGATTATTGTGCTAAAATTTCGTAAAAAAAGTCAAAGTAAAAAAAAAGATATAAATTTGAAAAGGACATGAACTCGCATTCACAAGGCTGAGCGAGAATCACAACGCCAAACGAGTTTCTTTTTTGCTTGAATTATCATTTTTTTTTACCAAAAGCGAATTGACTTGGAATTTTCTCTGTTGTATTCTAATTGGATTCATCTTGTTGTGGTTAAATTTTCAAGGCCAAATCACTTATGGAAAAAAAGTTATAAATCAGTCAAGTGCATTGCAAAATTTTCATTCTAATTTTTTTGTTTTGAATTTATTCTAGTGCTATTCCTAGATTTCCAATTTGTGTGCTCACTATTTTTTCCATCTTTATTTGTTGATTTGTGTCTTTAAAACACTCGTAGCTGTTGTCATTTATAAATGTTGGGAATAGAATAACTCTGTAAATTTTCCTTGTTATTGTTATTTATAAATGGAGTGTTTTATACAAAATCTATGTTCCTATTTTGGACAAACCAAGATGATTCCTCGTGAAAGGTTATCTAGGTCAATAAGCTACTAGTATGACTTACCTCTACATTAAGATGAAATAATTCACCATAGTCTCAGCTCCGCGCTCTACGACTATTGAATCCTATGGTTGGTTGAATAGGGTTCATAAACGTGAAATCGCCTTCTAGTCTCATTCATGCCTTATGGACAATCAATAGTCATTCCTCACCATTGAGCATTAAGCACACTACCAGACCCAAAAAAAATTAATATAAAAGAGAAACATGCATTTATAAACAACAATAACTCCAAAAGTATCAGATAGTCATTCAATCCCAACAAGATAGATTTAACAACTCATGATAAGATTTTATAGTTAAAGTTCAAGATGAGAAGCTAAACATAACACACATGGATCCCTAAGTGTTGTTACCAATTTGAATTCAAGATTTCCTTCTCCAAAATTATCCTTCACTTATTTTGAGGTTTTGGCCTTATATCATGATTGATTATGAAGTTTAGAATCCTGAGTCTAAACCAGTTGAACCTCTATATCTAAACCCCTTTCCGAATCTCACTTGATCCTCTTAACCTTTGTGTTTTTCTATCTCTTGGTTCCTCTTGCTTCCTATTGAGTCTAGAGAAAAATGATCATGAAAAACACTTAAAATGCTTAGTACTTCTACATATGATGAGTGTTGATCAGGGATGATCTTGAAACTTTGAAGTCTCCAAATCCATGGTGTTTGATGGAAGGCTGAAGTTGCTGCTTGTGTGGGTGGGATTTGTGTAGATTAATGTGTAATCCACTATTTGTTTGAATCTAAAACAGTTTGGAATCAAAACCTTTTTGAAAAAAGATTGTTTTATAAAGAAGTGGAAAAACAACCAGTTGTTTTATCGTTTCAATCGGTTGTTTGACACTTACTGGTTTTTGAAAAGGGTTTGATGTTGTTTGACTTGGTTGACTTTGCTGTCAAACCAATTCAATCGGTTGTTTCGAAAATTCAACCGATTGTTTGTTGAAAATACATAACAAAATTTCTGTTATGTTTGCAAATCAGCTTTAAATGTTTTCTAACTGAATAATCTCTTGCTTGAGATGTTTTTAACATCTTTTGGAGTATTTAAAAAGGTTGTTATATGCTCCTAAAAAAAGATAACAATTTTGAGACATTTGTGAAAGTGTGAAAACAGATTTGAGTTTTCAAGATTTGAATTCAAGCTTTTGGGTTTTCTCAAAGAAGTGGAATAAGATTGCTGTAATCTTTTGATTTGATCTTCATCAGGTGTAATCCTTTATGTATCTCTTGTATTTCTGAATACTGGCGTGTAAGTGCATAATCAGAGGGTGTTATGATTTCTGTGGTGTTTGTGACGTGATTCCAATAGCATAGAAGAGAATGATTCTTGACATTCTTAGGAATCAACTTGAGTTGGACAATTGTTAGGCACTTTTTCTTAGAATTGGATCAATGTTCTAAGACAAGAACTCACCAAAA
>Ga0123342_1001447_pt1 | contig 39907 bp, 26 predicted proteins | sample Turbeawhitnodule_FD_89960 | JGI IMG/M metagenome (GOLD analysis project Ga0123342, IMG submission 89960) | Root nodule microbial communities of legume samples collected from Mexico - Turtle bean Mexico white nodule | ecosystem: Host-associated > Plants > Roots > Nodule | place: Mexico: Nepantla...
GTTGAATCAAACCCTAAACCTTTGAGTTACTTCTTGTGAAATCTTTAATTTGGTTATGAACAAGTTCTCAACATTATTTTCTATACTTAATGAGTTTTATAACAGAACATCTTAATTAGGATTGTTCCCTGTGGGTTCGACATTCGTACTTTAAAGAGTACTATATTACAGTTGATTCGGTACACTTGCCGAGATAAATCAACACTCATCAATCTGAATCACTTTCCCTACAAGAGCCCCTATATTAATAAAACACTGAGAGCACCAAAACTGTAGAGGAATACCTCTACAATGAACCCAGATGAACCTATCTGTGACTGCAAAAGCACCATCCCAAGGGACGACCGACAAAAACAACCCATTGAACCAAGCTTTATTATCCAAAATAAGTTTTCCAAGGACATCAGCAGCGTCGCAAGATAGCAACACAAATCTCTCCCCAAGAAATCTTAACTTCACAACGCTAAAACCTCCTAAGACAAAACTTTCCTTAATCGTCTGTATGCACGAGTGGTCCCTAATACACCCAACAAAACTACCTTCTAACCAAGAGGACGAATCCTCTTCCTTTAAACCACTTACTGAAACTCCCGAGACGACTTGAGCATATGATGCTTCCTGTTTCTGCTGCACCTTCGGCTTCCAAACGTTCCTAGGGCGCTCCGGTCTTTGGTTGTCATGCCAAACATTTCTTGCCAACTCGTTCCTCCGGTACCTGGGTATATTCACCTGTAACTTCCAAGTGCCAATCCATATAGCATCCAATTCCCTTTCTAGAGAGAAAGCGTCGTTCACTCCTTGGAACCTGACGAAACTAAACCTTTGTTTCCTTGCATTGAGCTTTCTGGATATGAAGACATCCAAAACTCTTCCCCATCTTTGAAAAACTTTCCACAGATCCCTTTCAAAGAAATGATCAGGAAAGTTAGTGAAAAAAAACGATACATCATCCATCACCTTGCTTCTACCTCGCCGGAAAACCTCATCCTCACCTTACTTTCTACCTTGCCAGGAAACCCTCAACCTCACCGTGTTTCACTCATCTTACTAAGTTGCTTTGTTCCGATGATATGATAGTTGTTCATTCTCGAAGAACCTCAAAATAGTAATTATTTATTTTTAAGTGTTTATGTATTATGATCTGAGTTTTAAATTTCTTTCATGATTTAGTGATTGTTTATTTTTTAACAATTGTATTGTTTTGATATGATGTATAGTCATGTTTGATCTCAAATAATAACTTTTAATTTATTTCATTCAATATATGATGATCATTTACTTTATAAATAATTTTATTACTTTCGTTTGATATTCTAATCTTTTGATCTTTAGATAGCTTTGTAATTATTTTACAAGACATAGATATGAAACAATAAATATTTCAAAAATGTACATTTTAACGTTAATATTTTATTATCCTTACTAATAATTTTAAATTTACAAAGCAAACAGCACATGCACATAGTAAAAGACTTCTTTAAAAATAATTACATATTAATAACACATCTAACAATCATTAAAGATTAAACATTAAACCTGTGTTCAATTATCGTAATCATTAATAAATTCAAATAAAATTAATAAAAATAAATTGATGTATTAAAACTATACTTTTTATTTTTATTATATTAAAAAAATATGTCAATACTTATTACATTGTTCAAACTTTTTTCACCGAAAAATATAAGTCTAAGTTTTAAGCTTGTGTTGGGGTGTTTCTTCCAATGCTTTAGTCTATGTTTGGCACTTGTAGTCTTGATAGCCTTTTCCACCTTGTACACCTATTTTCTTGCTCCCTTTTTATATTAAAAAACTAAAAGAAATTAAGTAAATTAATATAATTTAGATTTAAGTGGATAACATGAAATTTCACATAATTGGATCTTTCATTAAGTTCATTGGGTTAACTAATGCAAATATCATACAAATTGAATATATATATATATAGGAGCTCTAAGTTGAAGCACATTTGTCTTATTTATATTGTAAATTTAAATTTAAATTTTTTTTTCCTTTTCATGCGATTTTCTTATTATTTATAAATTGCTACACCAAAATTAATCTAACGTTTTTATCTAGTGAAACTGTTTGAGTGATTATTTTGATGAAGATTCTAATTTTATTCATTTTAAATAATTTTGAAACACAAATCCAAAGAAAAAGTAGAAGCGTTTGTTACAGGTTACACAAGTTCATAAAATCTTGAACCCACAAGCCATAATGTTCTACTTAGGATGCTGATTTTTAGACACTGAAAAGTTACAAATATCATCATTCATAATAACTTTCTGGTTTTATCATCGTCATATTCATTACTTATCTCTCTTCTCTATATATTTTTCTGAGTGCAGATACCCAAGGAATGGTTCAGTGTAAACACACCCTTTTTTTTATTCATATATATAAGACACCAACCTTGTGTGTCATCTTAGAAAGAACCTTTGTACGAAGTAACTTCCTCAATGCATGAACATCAAAGACCTGTTATGCAGTACAGTGTAACTAAATCAGTTATATTTTCTATGGGTTTATATATAAATGCGCGTATATGTATTATATATATAAAAGTTTTCGTAAAAATAAAAAATTGATGCAGACTTACATAAGTCTGAGAAAAATATTTGCCCAGAAAAATAAGATAAAACCACTTGAAAAAAAATACAACAGACATTATGCAATGGAGGCTATTCTTTCTTTGTAGTATTTTATAGATTAGAATTATTATATAGGAAGAGAAATTATTTTTAGAGGATTAAAAGTATATTTGATTTAAACAAAAATATATATAAAAAAAATTGACTAAATTTAAAAGTCTAAAAAAATAATATTTACGTACCATAGATGCGGTCTCTTAGAATTCAATGCATGTAAGCATGGTTGCATCTCCTGTTGAAAAAAATGGCACTGACCAGAACTCCCCAGAATCCCACAGCAAACCCAATTCCCAGACCCATGTAAAACCACGAATATATTTCATGTTTCTCGTCGTCATCATCATCATCTTCTTCTTCTTCCATGGGTTTTGTACCATGGAGTTCTTTGTCTTGCGGACAAATATTTGTGAGTGGAGCTCCACAGAGGCTAGGATTGCCAATATAGCTAAGGTCTGTAAAACCAAGTTGGGTCCCTGATGGAATTTTGCCCATAAAATTGTTGAATGAGAAATTCAAGACCTCGAGATAATGTAAGGCAGACATGGATCTTGGAATTTGTCCAGAGAAATTATTTCTTGAGAGATCAATGGATTCCAATGGTTTCAAGTTGAGAATCTCTTCTGATATTGTTCCCATTAAGTGATTATGGGACAAATTCAAGGACTGTAGTCCAGTGAGCATATACATATCTGAAGGCACATTTCCAGACAAGTTGTTGTTTGAGAGATCAATCACATTCATCAAGTCAACATATGATAACTCGTTTCCTTTTGTAAGGATCTGGATGCTAGTGACAATGGTTATTGAAAAACCTGGAAAATTAAGGACGAACCCTACTCTACGAGTTGAAGCATAGTTACCAACCATGGTTGTTATGTTATGCAAGCAATTAGGTATAGATCCTGATAATCTGTTACTTGAAAAATCCATCACCATTAAGGAATGGAGTTGACACATCTGTGTGGGAATAGTGCCACTGAATTGATTGAATCCCAATTTAAGACCTTTAATATTTTGTGCCAACCAGCTTGGTATAACCCCAGAAAGATTATTGTGGCCAACATCAAATATCCAAAGATTATGGCAGTTTTTTAGAGAAAGAGGAACCTCCCCAGATAACTTATTGCTTCCCAGAGACAAAAACCGAAGGTTTGACAGAGAGCCCATTGAGTTAGGAATATTACCTTTAAGGTTGTTGTGTCCTAAACTAATAAGAACCAGGGATTCCCAATTATTCCAACAATCTGTTAGGTCTCCAGATAAATTATTATTAGCCATGTTCAAGTGCACTAAATTGGTTTTATTTGTCATATTTTGGCACAAGAAAGTAGAAATGGATCCTGATAAAGAGTTATTACGTAAGTGTAGAACAACCACTTGTGGTGATATACGAGGCATGCCACCTCCTAAATTATTTCCCACTAACCAAACGACTTTCGAGTTTAGCAGCACATTTGACATGTCCCCATTGATAATGTTACGTTCTAAGGAGATAAATTCAAGTTGAGTAGCCAACTTCCAAAACTTGTCAAGAGGCTCAAATGAAGAACTTGAATCTCCAATTGTAAGGTATTTCAGAGAACTCTGTTTGAACAGCCATGCAGGAAATTTGTTTCTCACATAGCCCAATCTAATACGTTTAAGTTGAAAGGGAGGCACCCATTCAGAATCAAAATCAAAGACCAAGCCAGGTGAACTCAACGAAAGTTCCCTCAGATTTGAAAATGAAAGTAAATTTCTTTCTGAGACAACCCCAGTTAAGGAATTGACTGCAACTCGAAGGGTCTCCAAGTTGAAGAGTTGCCCGAGATTATCTGGAAGACTTCCATTCAACTCATTTGTCTCAAGTATCAAAATAGTCAACGATGATAGATTTCCCAAAGTTGTGGGAATTGGACCAGATAAAAAGTTATGAGAAAGATCAAGTTCTTGTAGTTGTTCAAGTTGTCCAAACCAATCTGGAATGGTTCCTTTGAGATAATTACTAGACAAAACCAAGGACTTAAGACTTCTAAAACATGGCAATGTTCTAGGTAGTTGGCTATGTATTTGATTTTGGCTAAGGTCAATATGAGAGATGTGACTACTAAGATTGAATAACCAGGTAGGCAACTCAGATACAAAATCATTGTGAGCGAGATTTAGAACTTGAAGTGAAGTAAAATTAGCGTAATGGAGAGATGGATAGATATTTTCAAGTTGACAACTCACCAAGTGCAACTCTTCAAGAGAAGGGAGCATGGTTACTGGTTGAAGCCAATCAATGTCTTTGTGAATATAAATACCACCAAGGTTGAGATATTGCAACGAGGTCAGTGGAGAAATCCAATGTAGATTATGGACAAGAAGATCATAATTATATGATAAATCAAGATAGTGAAGCTTGGTAGTGTTTCCAAACAGATTAGGAGGGTTCTCAGTTGACAAGTCATTACATTCATGGCTACCAACTGAGCTATATTTGATACATTTGAAGTCGTTGTTGCTCAAATTTAAGTAGTTCAAAAATTCAAGTTCCAGCAAAGTGAGGCTGAATACACCTGATAAGCAGTGTGACTTGTCGTCCTTGTTTCCATAAGGAACAAGTTGAGGATGATTTGTATAACAAGGGAGATAAAGTTGTGTTACTCTACCTGTGATATCATCACACTTCACTCCACTCCATTCACAACAATCTAATTCTGGGAACCATGAGGAGAGAACACCAGAAGGGTCTATGAGTCCTTGTTTGAAGTGTAGGAGTGTGTTCATGTCCTTCTCGTTGCAATGAATCTTCAAACTGCACATCATGACAGAATTGAAGATGATTGAACATAATAAGCAAAGTAAAAAGAGTTCAATATTGAAGGGAGAGGCATTCATGATCACTCAGCAAGATGTTTTGATGGTGGGAGGGCATTCAATCCAGTACAAGTTTATATGTGGTTGAAGTGTGTCTTCCATATATGTAAACAGTGAGGAAATTAAATAGTTATTTAATTCAATGGTCTTTGTTGTGTCTATTCTTTAGATTCAGAGTGGATGGAGCATCCAATTTCTCCACTATGTCGGATAGTCACTAATATATCATCTGTCCCTTCAATATGTTAGTGACATTTGGTGTGTGGCTGATTATATTGCCATTTTTAGTTATGCAGAACTGGGGACATCTCAACATGGTGCCTTATCCTTGACAAAGACACATCAAGAGCCACAATATTTGTAGGGGTAGCCTTTTAGGGGTTGTAGTTTTGTTTTGTTTTCTTTGTTCTATTCATGCCACTACCAAAAAAAACTAGCCCTTAAACAATAGGAAAACGAAAGATTTATTCCATTCAAAATCCCCCACAAACAAAAAAACAACAACTGTTTTCTAAGTGATAGCCATGATCACTCTAACTTTTTCTAAACTCATTTATTTTCTCTTGATGAAGACTCATTATATATCAAAGATTTTTTGGTAGTTTTTATTTCAACAATATATATTAAGTAATAAACAATAAATAACTCAGATTTATTAACAATGATCTTTTCTTCCAATACTAATCATGAAAGGATCTAAATCCTATCTTACTAATACTTTTAGGATAATTAAATATAGATAATGTGATTTAAAATTTGAATGAAAGCATTCAAGGATAAAAAGAATTTTAAACGTATTACTTATTCTCTATTTAAAATAAAATTGTAATGGCAATAGTATTAGATAAGAAAAAAATGTAATATTAAGAAATTCGGATTAGTTTAATATATTTGAATCAAATAAGAAGTGACATTGATGATATACAATTCTTGCTTTCATAATAACATATAATTAAAATTGAGAGACGTGTACTTTATAATCAAATATAATGTACTAAATTTTTTTAACTAATTATACTAATAGAGAATGTAGTATATAAATATTCTAGAATATGTAGTTCTCAAAATAATGTATATATAATGTCATTAAAATATTTATAAAAAAGTTAATTTTTTCTAGTTCTGTATAGTCTCTGTCTTCTATTATCTTTAGTATTATTTCTTTTATATTAAATATAGTAGATTAAACATATATGTGTAAGAGTGAGTTAATATAATTATCATCAATATTACTATTACATCATATTTAGGTAGATATATAAACATTTACTAAAAAAATCATTAAATAAAAATTAATTTTAAAGATAAAAAATAATTAATTATTCTATTAATTAAATTATATATTATTTTAAAGATTAAAAAAATTATTGATATCTAAATTAATTTCTATTATTTATTTTTTTAGAATAAAAAATATTTTTTAAAATAACTTTTGACTTTTTTGTTATTTTTTTAATATTTTCATTTAGAATTAAAATAAATTTAAAAATATTCTATAAATAACGTTTATGACATATCTTTAATAAGAATAATAGTATCAGTAACAGCAATCATGAATATAACCATTATAACAAAAATATAATTAAAATACATGAGACAAACAATTCGTTCAATCTTAGATATAGGGATTTGAATGGATTTTAGGAAAAAGTTTATAATAAATATGATTAATGTGATTGAAAATATTTTTATTTCGTATATTTTATTTTATTTTTAATACTATTATATTTATTGTTTATTTCGTTATTTCTTATATATGTCCTTTTTATTTCGTTTTTCCGTAAATATTCGTCCCTTCTTTCTCCTTGCCCAGTGCGTCTTTGCTTCCACATATTTAAACAAGGATTTTAGGAATCGATAGGTAAGAATTACCAGCCAGAAATTACGTTAACGGATGTTTTAGGCACAAAGAAAAAAAAAGGTGAATATTTGTCGAGTATTTTAATTCTGAATGCATAAAATGAGTTTTTACGCATATCTTGAATTAAGTTGTGTGCTAAAACCGTAGTTAATTTATGGGAGAATAGACCAATTTGGAGAAACCTTAGGAGATGGAGAGGTTTTTTAAAGGTTATGCAGAGTATTAATGAAATGGTCTGTAATGCCATTCCTTCCTAGAAAGCCTTTCTGCCATTTTATACATTTTCCCATACTTGTATATTCAAAGGTGAACACATGATTTTTTTAGGTGATGGTGTGCTGTTTGAGCAACTGACAGCCAGAAGGAGTATACGGAAGGGTCCAAGATTTGTACAAAATATTTGCAAAAATAAAGAAAGCTGTACCCTAATCAAGCTTTCCCCTTCAGTCATCGTCCTCGGGATCAATCACCATTCTAAGCTTCCTTCTGGATTTGGCATTGTCCGGGAAGACACTGACATCCAATTCATCCGCTGAATCTGCTAAGTCGTCCATTTGCTGATATTCTACTTGGGAGGAATCCATGGAATCAACAAGATTTTCCCTGCCAATTCAAAATTCCAGTCACTTTGAGACCTTGACGTACACATCTATGTAATCTATTTATTGTCCCAAACTTTCTTCACACAAGATCAAGTTATTCTCATGTAATTACTCTTAATCTCAACCTTTCTTTTCTCTTAGACTAACAGCTATTGACGAGTTACTTTTAATAACCATTATATTACAAAACACAGACCTACAGCTAAAGACGAACTACTTTTTGTAACCATTATATTACAAAAAATAGAAGGTTAAAATAGAGAGTAACTTCAACAATAAAAACGTAATTCCTCTTCTCCATAAATCTCTATCTGATTCCTATAAATAACACTACTCAAATCACTAGTGTCTCTAACTACACTGCACAAAACACTCACTTCTACTAGTACTATTTAACTTGGTATTTTTTTTTAAATGCAGAGGCAAGAGATGTATTCTTCTAGTTTCTACAAGGGCAATAATTTATGAAATACCCCTTGTTTCTTATTTACTTCTTAATAGCAACAAGTGTTACAACAATTTATATTTCAACAAATAGGCTAAATAACCAAAAAAATGTTAATTGACTCAATTGTCAGCCTAAGATCAGCCGACTAGCAAAAGTGTGCATTGCAACAAGATGTCTTTTACTATTAGACCATATTAGCAAAAATGACTCTCAATGCTATCTTTGTACACTGAATAAAAGATACCAAAAATATAAAAGGATACCGAGTACAACAAATACGTACCTTTCGATAACCTCTGTTATGCCTTCATTAAAATAATCATCGCCAATTATTCTCTGCTGAACTTGGATATTTTCAAGATCGTCTTGCTTTGATTTAAGAAAGGATCCTCCAGTTCTTCTACATCCAGAAATGGTACCAATAAGAACATAAAGAAAATTAAATATGGTATGAATGGTGCCGGAATATGCCAGCTAAAATTACAAGTGGTAAAGAGTTGTCTACAGTGCGTAATTGATTTTAAGGAACTATTTTCAAGCGCATCTTGCTTTGATTTAAGAAAGGATCGTCCAGTTCTTCTACATCCGGAAATTGTACCAATAAGACATAAAGAAAATTAAATATGGCATGCATGGTGCCGGAATATGATAACTAAAATTACAAGTGGCTAAGAGTTGTAAACAATGGGCAATTGGTTTTAAGAAATTAACGAGAGAGGAATCTTTCCTTATATACAAACTTAACTAATATTGTAGCAAAATTCACATAAAAATACACAGTTCAAACTAAATTCCAGATATACAAATTTATGTCTTATCATTGATCAATAATATCCAAGAAAAGAGAAGTTGAAGTATGGAATATTTACTTGAGAGCAGAGCTGAGCATTTCATCATCAGAATCTTCTCTTAATTTATCCTCACTGATAGGTGCAAGTAATTTCTCAGCTGATACCTTGCTATTTATTTTCCTCCTAAATTAAATAAAAAGATAGTTAACTCGAAATAAAACAAAATTGTTGATATACTAGACGAATCCATCATTTTTTTCAAGTCAAAGCAGATAGAAGCAGGAGCCGGCAGAATCAACAAGTTAAACTAAATTCCTGACATCATTTATGATATTATTGATCAGTAAACTAGTGATCTTATAAACGTAAAGGCAGATGAACATTACTTGATAACAGAGCTGAGCATTTCATCATCCGAATCATCTGTTGAAAATCTATCCTCATTGGTTTGCCCATGTGACTGTCCCCTTGATATATTGTCATTCTCCAATTTCTTCCTAAAATTATATAAACATTGAACAATAGTTAAACAAAGAAGAGCTAGAAGAGATCCATTCATCCGGACAGCAAAAAAAAATTGCATTTGGCGAAGTACTGAAATTCAGCTGAAGCATAAATTTACGTATAAAATTTGAACAGTGTATCCATTAAAATGGTCCATGGCTTCCTGGAAGTTACACATGCCAATGAGTGAATATTATTTTGCAAATATGAAGAAGTATTAATGCCTCAGCTTTGTAAAACTACAGACCAAAAACGAAACACAAAATTACCTTTTTACCAATGATAACAATGTCTCATCTTCAGATTCACCCATACTATCATTTAAACTATCCATGAGACCCGCACCCTTTGAGTGCACTTTGCCTCTAGATCTCTTCTGAGGAAGTGATAAACCAAGCTGCTTAAGTTTTCGAGAGACTTGGGCAGGAGTGAATTTACCATCCTCATCCAGTGCATTGGCTATCATGTAACTACATCTTCTATGGTCCTTGAATCTGCAGAAATAACAACCCAGCTGTAAATTCATATGCTAAAGTCCTCTGATATTTGTCATCCTCAGCAACATATTAACTACCCGTTCAGCCATTCTCACTTAGATAGCTGATAGAGATCAAATGCAAGGCAACCAAGTGCAAGTGGTACTCACTGCTCATATAGAACTTTGATTAGAGCTTCCTGATCTTCATTGAAAGCCCGGAGTCTCTTCTTTTTTTGCCTGTAAATATGAAATTGAACTCAAATTCAAAGACCACAACATATTCGATGCATCAGAATGTATGTAAAAATTGCTGAATTAGGATGAACAATAGTGACAACATTTCACTTCTCGAAGGAAACAGAAATTTAATAGAAAAAAGATACCAGTAATACTTAATAAGCATCAGAGTTCATATAAACGTACAGGTGTTGAACTAACTGGCTTCCCTCCAAATTCAATGATTTATGATTGGTATCTCCCGTTATTGTGTCACCATCTAATTGATTAGGGCTAGTAGACAAAGGTCCTTCAGCAGCATTATCACCCATCTTTCTCCTAGGTGCAACTGTTAGTCCTAATCTTTTTAGCGTATTGGAAATTTGAGTTGGTGAAATTTTAACATCTGGCTCTAGCGCTTCCGCTATAAGGCGACTGCAACGTCGGTCCTCTTTGAATCTATAATAATCAAAGCAAGAACCAATGATGATGAAAAAAAGTTGAAGAAAAAAAAGTGAATTCTTTTTGACAAGGCTCTAATGTAAACCATGCTCCAAAGTTCACACAAAAGTTTGATCTGATTAAACCTACTTTTCATAGAGATCCTTAATTTGTCCTTCCAAATCACCATGAATAATAAGTCTTTTCCTTCTCCTTTGAACTATTTGAGAATCATCTTCCAACAATTGCTCCCCACTGTGATATCCAAGTGAATCAGGTATCAGAAACTACAAAAAATATCAAAGAAAAATTTGATGTAAAGTTGTAAACATACTTATTATCATCTTTGCCATTGTTAGCACCAGAGGTAGATGCAAAGCCTTCGACAACATCGTCAAGCTTGTCTCTAGAAGAAAGACAAAAAACGAGAGTAATCTCTCTTAGAAAATATGGGAAATATTCGATGGTATCATCATATAATATTTTATAGTATCCTAGATTATCTCAAAGGAACTCTACTACATTTTATTATTTATTTTCTTATTTAATTAATAACTTTATAATTGTAGTAGGGGTATCTGATTAATTTGATTTACAAGCATATCATATCATGTATATAGGAATAAAATTTCCAATAATTATTTGTATTTATTGTTATTAACTTAAATAAAATGGACTCCATTCATTACGTAGTTCAATTACACAGTTTTAGTATCTCTTCCGTCTATTTTTTCCTCTTTCAAAAGTGCAGATAATTCTTCGTAGTATATCTACCTTTGTCTTGATCAATAATAATACCTATGAACCAATCAAGCAACAAGCCTAATTTGAAAATTTCTCCCGCTTTTAGAGATGGTCATCTCAGTGTGGACAACAAATTTCCCAAAAAATATAGAAAGTTCAAAATCTAACATACGAAGCTTACAGGCAAAGTTTGAGATATTTATCTTACTTTTGATATCCTGAGTCCGGAGTAATCAAAACATCAGCCTCATCCTCCCCAAGTGCATCAGCTATGCTTCTACGAGTCCACAACTTCGCTGGGGATAAACCAACTTCATCTTGTGGAATGTTATTCCAATTGGTACTTTCTTTCTTCAAATGACCAAGCTCGCTCAACAAATATTCAGCATTGATGTAATGACATTCCCTTCGAGTCTTCCAGAAAAGGACTTCTACAAACAAGAGGGGTTGCTTTTTCATTTTCTTTAGCATCTTTCTGACCAAACAATTCAGGAAATCAACTATATCTGCATATTCCTTGCAGGGACATGACTTTTGTTCAACCAGGATGTCATAAAAAGTTGTGAGCAGCGACAACTGCAAGAGTGTGTCAACAGGATCAATAAATGGTATTCATTAATAATATTAAAAAAACTAGACATTCTCATTTAAGATTAAATGCTTTCTGGGCTTGACCTGGTAAAGCATAGGTTGGAGTTCAAGATCATCACTTATTCTCCGCAGTATGCTTATTATGTAATGATTTGTAGCAAAGGAATTACTCTTATAAAACTTGAGCAACCAGCACAATTTCTGAATGATATTGTGATTTGCAAAGGCAGAGACCAGCGCTGAAACCTTGAAATCAACTTCATTAATTGCATTTAGTTGCTCATCTTCAGAAAAATCGTTAGTACCACCCAACATATCCTCATTATCATGTTCGGGATATGTGGCTTCCATTGGTTCCAACCCAACTTGGGAGTTCTCAGCTTCCTCAACATGATTTTCATGTTCATTATCGTCAAGGGTAACATCTTCGCCGGTGGGATTTGGATTTGGTAGACATTCCTGCAGTAGGTTATTTTCTGCTGATTGATTGACAGTTGAGATGCCAGTTTCATTTTGAATGCAATTATTATCTCCAGACAGTTTGTTCCCTGATTCCGTTCCTTCTGGAATTTTTTTCTTTTTCACTTTCCTTGATTTTTTGGACACCTTGAATTAGAATATATAAAGTAGAAAAAATTATCAAAATGTACGAAAATGTTTAGACAGTATCTCTGCAACAGATTTTTTACATACCTACATATTACATTATTAATGTCAAAAAACTAACTCTACCAAAAAATTGAGTTATTAGTGAAGGCTCGTTAATGACTTTATTATATCTCTAACAAAGCCAACGGAAGCAAAGCTATTACACTTAAATGTGAAATTTAAATCAATATAAACAAGTGGGGTATTGCATATGAAGTTGAATTGCTATGCTAAGCATTTGGGGTAAAGTGGTTACAGGCATCTTTCCTTGTTTGTTCTGATCTCAGTGATTTAGTTCAAATATAACTAACTCTTGACAGACAAACACAAGTTTCAGCTTACCCTTAATGTTCCTCGAGACTGAAGACTATCCATCAGCTTTACAACCTTATGAATGATTTCTACTAAATCTGCAAGACCACTGGAAACAAAATTCATTAATATGGCAGCAAAGAAAGAACCATGGATTATACACAAACTCAGAACAAAAGCATGCATAAAATCACTATTATCATGGACTCACGTATATGATGACAATTGGATGCCTTCCATAACAGACAATTTTGCACACTTTTTTAATTGGAAAGGGCATGGTATTTAAGTTCATTACAAAAGAGAAATTAGTTAATTGGACAGAACAGAAACACTTTAATGAAACTTGGTGTACTTAGCTTTCTAACAATGAACGCATTCACCAGTAGAGTATGTTGTGTTAACTTTTGTATGATGTATGAACTAAGACAACCAGTACGTGGTCAACAGATGTCCTTTGAATAGCTTTTCAGGACCAGAAGGCCGCTAAGATACAAGTTTAAGACATGAAAAAAGCAGTACAAGGTCAAACCTTTTTGGTTGCTTGTGGGTGTCAAAGTTTTTCATCAAATTCAATAGAAATTGTGTCATCCCTTCCTCGGTCTGATCATAAGTTAACTTGTACAGAAGGATACGAGCTGTTTGTGGCTCCTTTGAGTCTTCAGGCAACAATTTAAGTATCAAATCCAGCATGCGAATCTGAAAAATCAAAAAAGGGAAATTAGGAAACATTTAAAGAAGTTATGCACAGGGATGGAATTCTTGACGTCATTCTTGTGGAATGCCCTAATTTGTAAAATTATCCAAAACAATAATAGACAAAAGTGGGAGCCATGGAATGCTACCAAAAATGGAATGGGATGGTGATTGATAAAGCAAAACCATTTGTAGAAGTGATCTAGATTTAAGATATATTTACAGTCTTAAGCACCTTGACTAAAAATGAGAGCACGGATATAAAAGAGAGTATAAGTTGATGCGGTAACATATGAAAAAAAAAAACAGAACATATTAATATTTTGTAGTTTATATTACCATGTTTTTCAAAAGAGAACCAGCTGCAGATAGAAACTGGTGGTCATTTGTTTCCTTCAGACCATCATAGGCATGCCGCCACTTTGAAATTACCAAGTGAAACATTGACTCATTCAAAGATGCTGCAATTGGACCACATATTTGACCACTGAAATCTGAGGTAACTGCATCTTTATCACCAAAAGTCTCAAATGTGTCTCTTCCCTCCTTGGTCTAATGAAGACGAGAACATGTATAAGAATGACAGCTGTTCTCAATCGTATTCGTAGATTAAAAAATCACAGGTATGCTCTTTACAAATAAAGCAGCAAATGAAAACTCACAAGATGAGAACAGATGTTGTTATTCATTGTCTAATTTTATTTGACATTTTTGTTCATTTCCATTTGTCCAGCCAAAAAATTTCATTTGTTAGCTTATCATTTAGCACATGAGTACTGACTAGCTATGTTCACCTTCATGACTCAAAAGGTCAGAAAAAAATAAACTCAGAAAATCCAAGTAAGGAAATCGACTTAAGTGTGTTTTTATCCTCTTGTTATTTCTTTCATTGTGCTGCATGTAACAGATAGCCGTAATGTGCCAGAAATTTCCATTTGTTAACTTATCATTTAGCACATGAGTAATGACTAGCTATGTTCACCATCACGAACCAAAGGTCAGAAAAAAAAACCTAGAAAACCCAAGCAAAGAAATCAATTTAAGTGTCTTTTTATCCTCTTGTTATATTTTTTTGTGATGTATATAGATAGTAATTAGTATCGCTTACTATTCACTAACAGATAGCCATAATATGCCAGAAATTGTAAGGCCTACAAACAAAATTATAACATGAAAAGTTTGCTTCGACATGGTTTGAGAAACTGAAATAACAACCACTTATGCTTAATGCAAAATCCTAAGTAACTAGAAAACCAACTAAATATGCATGGAGAATCTATAAAATTCCAACATTCAGATGAATCAGAAATTCTTCCTGTTCCAGACCATGAATTTAAAATTGGCATTGAATACCTCTAATCAAGGGGGCAACATTAAGTATTTCAGTTTGAAAGAGGACAAGAGAAACGTATGCTGAGATATTGAAATTCTCATATTATCATTCTCACCTTAGAAGCTGAACACTTGTAAAACTGAAACGCAGTGACAAATTCAGCCACTTGAAAGAAAACAACAACATCACTTCTTTGAATTGAGGGATGTTCCTTTTCAATATCTTCACGGATGGATCGCATCAAAACTGATACAGGTTCAAATTGATGTGAGATTACTTTTGACTTTACAAGTGGAAGCCAAAAGAAATAAATATATTTGCAAATAATACAATTTATTAGAGAACAGAGGCATACCGTTGTATCCCCCAGAAAGAAACTGATTCAAAAATCCGTGAAGCAACTCCAATATCTTATCCTTTGTTGAAGGCAACCTTGGATGATCCCACGCAATTCTTTTGGTAGGACCCCGACTCACATTGTGTGCTTTAAGCAGCACATTATGAGAAGAATTAGGATTTCCCTTAACTACTGCCTTAGAACCATCCTGCCAAATAGAGACAGCCATTATCACTCAAGTTCAACAAGATAAAAGCACAAGCAGGGCAAAAAAGTAGTACCATTGTAAGCCGAGAAAATGTTCCACTAAATTGAGAATGTCTACTCAGATTGATGAGCTTACTACTATTTTTTCTCTTCTTTTTCTCCTCCATGATGAACTGGTGGAGACTATTAAGAGAAGCCTGGGGATCTTCATCAGCCTAAAAAGGATTTTACAATATGTAATTGACCTAACAAAAATATAAAAGCACTAGATGGGAGCAGTTAGAGAGAGGAAATCATCACACATTCCAAAAGACCTTGCAAATAATGTTAGCGAAGTACATTCAGAAAAGAATAATCTAAATAAGTAGGACGCCCCTTGGCAGCTTGGCAAAAAAGACACTAGTCACTGTGAGGACTAACCTTTGATCCCTTCGAATGTTCTCTGATAATTAACTCCGGGTCCTGACCAATCAAAATGTAATGGAAAACTTCCAGTAGAAGCAAGTTATCTTGACGGAGATAAGTATTAGAACCACCAACATATTGAGAAATAACCAAGATTACATCCATGACATTCTCGCGAAACAAAAGCTCCAGAAACCGGTCTCTCAGAGATAGAAACTGACTGGCTAATCCCCCTGACTTCTGGTGCAACGGAATTTCTTGAACAGCAAGAATGTTTCTAAATAACGTAAGCACAAGCTGGACCAATTTCCAATCATCCTCGCTAAATGAATCACTGTACACAAACAATTAAAAACACATAAATAAGCATTTTTTTTTCCATTAGCACTCGTCACACCGGAAAACACATTGCTGTTTGCAGACACTCACCTTTCCAAATTCTCAAGCGGCCTCTCTAGAAACGAAACTATCACTGCAGTAACATCACTGTTCGTCACAGCAGACTTTAAACCCCACAGATACTCCAACTGTTGAGATATATCCGTAGAAGAAGGCTCGATGGGCATAGTAAGAAACACCAGTACCTTCACTGAAGAAAAAAAAACAAATACAGGTGAATCAAAGCCCAAACATGCCTTAATCGTTAAATTCAAGAAATTAATATATATATATATATAAAAACCTGAATTCAGAAGCAAATTGCGATCTTCGTGATAGAGCTCAATGGTGGGTATCAAGTACTTAGAAACAATGTTCCATTTGCACACTTGTTTAAAGACATCGCGCGTTTGGGGATCGTCACGCCTCAGAAACCGCAGCAAATCTTTCAGGTTATCTAGTAATTGGTAATGAGTGTAAGCGATGAGGAACCAGAAATTATCATCTAATCGAATTCAAATGAAAAAAAAAAATCAAAAGGGGATATGGGAAATGCAAGAGAATCGTACCGAGACAGTATTCGCCTTTGGTAAAGCCAATTCGGTTGCCTTCATTGTCCTCTTCGACGGTTCCAAGGCCGCCGCAGATTACTGATAAACCCTCGGTGTCCATGGTGATGACGGAATTGGAGAGACTATGCGGTTTTGGGATCTAAAAGAAGGTGTGAGTTGAGTTGAGTAGTGTTAAGTTGAAGAATGGCGGAAAAACTTCCCGCGCTTTTGAGAAGAAAACGGTGTCGTTTAATTTTTCTTCGGTACTGTGGGCTTTCACTTTGGTTAGCCAACAGAAAAATGATGTCGTTTAGACTGTTTCTTCCTGCACCTCCATATCTTCTTCTGGCACCTCCATACCCAACATGAAAATACAATTTTATCCTTCTTGTGCCACTCCTATAGAATAGCTTCCGGATTATGTAATCCGGAAACGCATTTGAAAAAAGACTTCCGGATTACATAATCTGAAAGTTAAAAAAGACTTCCAGATTATGTAATCCGGAAAGTAATCATGCATATGAAAAAAGACTTCCGGATGGATTATATAATCCGGAAGCTAATTACAAATTTGAAAAATGACTTCCGGATTATGTAATCCAGAATATTACAGAGGGGCATTTTTGGAATTACAAAAATATATGGAGGTGAGAGAAGAAGGTATGGAGGTGCAGGAAGAAGCAGCCTGTCGTTTATTCTCGTTGTTACTTGGGTCGTGGGCTTTAAAAACAGGCTGTCGCGGTGGTTTCCCAACTGGGTTTTGCTATTGGCACCTCCATATTTGCTTTCTGCATCCTTCTATTTCAATAAAAATGACTTTTTAAATTCTTAGCTTTCTAGAAAATGTTATATTCATAATGCTTTCAAAAGTTTCAGGATTACATGATCCATATGAAAAAATATATTCCAAAATGAGATTCCATGATACATTCTTAAATGTAGATATATAACATAGAATTATATTTTCACTTGTCTCGAGTTACTCAATTAATTATATATATTAATAATATATATATATTTTGTTTGAAGGTGACTCAAAAAAATATTTTAGATAGTTACATGTCTTATCTTACTACAATGTTAAGTAAGAGCATAGTCTCCCAATCATGATAAACATAAAAAATATAATATATCATCAAAGTGAGAGTCATTTTCCTTGTTAAAAGGTGGAAGAAAATTGTATCTTGGTGGCATAATTAAAACAACATTCATTCACATTTATCTATGTATTTCCTCATCACCTAGCAATTAGCAATAACAGCCATATAAGTAGCAATGAATCATCTAAAAGTGAGCTTCTTTAAAAAAATATGATAAAATAATAAGAACGACACTTAGATTACTCGCTTTCAAAGTATGTGTTTAGTTTATGGGAGCAAAGATAGCATGATGATTGTCAATTCGATAGAAACGAAGTTGTGTTATATGTATTCTGTCGTGTTCTCGGTTTCCCCACTTTATACTTGTCTCATGACCTGACCTCTGTCCAACACAATTCCACCTTCTTCATCTTCTTCTCCACCCTTTTATCCTTCATAGCTTCTGCATACTCCATTACTCTCTCTCTCTGCAAAAATGTCTCAGGTTGTTGCCACTCGATCCATTCACTCCTCCCTCACGCGCCCCACCTCGGGATCTGCACACCACAGGCTGCTAACATCATTGAAGCCTCCAACTTTTGCTTCGAAAGTGTTCCCGCAACAAAGGAACACCCCTTCCAAAGTTCGCTACCCCAGTTGCCGCGTCAATGCGAGGAAATCTGCACCCGCTGAAGTTGTCCCCGTGTCACCCGAGGATGATTCAAAGGTCTGTGCCTTTTCTCTCTCACACTGTACTTTTCCCTCTGCTTTTGGGAAAGATATGACGGGGAGTCAGAAGATTTGTTATTTTGAATGGAAAGACCTGAAATGGAAGTAGTGTAATGAGAAACTTCCACCTAGAAGCATGGTGGACGGGGGTGGGGTGGAAAGAAGAGATGTAGAGAGATAAAGGGTTGGAGATCCCATTTACTGGGTAGGTATATGGCCAAAATAGTATATAGAAATGGGGGAACACTCACTTAGAGCATGATTTTGCAATTGTTTTAGTTTCAAACCTAAATTCTATGAAAAAATAATAGACGTGGATAAGTGATGCAATAGGAAATGAAGAGAGGCATAAAAGGAAAATAGGGTGGAAATGAGATGGCTGAGAAAGTAATTTCATGGTGAGTTTTTATTTTTTGTAAAGAAAAGTGATAAATATGGTAAGTGATGGATAGAAAAGGAAGTTATGAATAAGACGAAAATTGTGTGGAAATCAGATAGAAGAGAACGTGAGTGTATAGTGAGTATTTTTCATAAAGCATCGTTGAGTTTGTAACCCATGTAGTGTTGCGGTGAACAGATTGAGGAGGAGTTGCAGCAGTTGCGTGGGATGCAGCTACTTGGTGACACTGCGGTTGGAATGTGGTCCAAACCCACGTTTAGGAGGAAGACAAAGATTGTCTGTACCATTGGTCCTTCTACCAACACCAGGGAAATGATCTGGAAGCTGGCTGAGGCTGGGATGAATGTTGCCCGTATGAATATGTCTCATGGAGACCATGCTTCTCATCAGAAAGTTATTGATTTGGTTAAAGAGTATAATGCTCAGTCCAAGGACAATGCCATTGCAATTATGCTTGATACCAAGGTAATGCTTAAGTTCTTCCTTCAATCTACTACTGTTTTTAAGGGTACTTTGTTCATACCATATTTCTATGATTACAGTTTAGATTTTGTGTCAGCAGATAATTCATTTTCTCTGTTTTCAGGGTCCTGAAGTTAGGAGTGGGGATTTGCCTCAACCAATTGTGTTAACACCTGGGCAGGAATTCACTTTTACCATCCGGAGAGGTGTTGGAACTGCAGATTGTGTTAGCGTGAACTATGATGATTTTGTCAATGATGTGGAAGTGGGGGACATGCTTCTTGTTGATGGTATGTCAACCAGCTTTTTGGTAAAAATGTTTGAATTATAAAAATATTGTTATGATCAAGGAATTATAATAACCGATCATGAGACTAATTTATTCTTTATGTGGTTTTCTTTAACCTTTGTTGAATTTTGTGTACTGTAACTAGGGAAAGTCTTCTAGTCTCTAAAATATTTTGTGATATGAAGGATGAGTCTTCCAAGGCATGTGGAATGGTGGTCTTCTGGTGCAAATATGTTATAACTTGTCTATATTGATCTGTTTGCATCTCCATGAATCATGACTAGTTGCTTGATTTTGTAAATATGGTTTTGGTTGTGGATGAAGCATTACATGTTCAAAAATGTTTGCATCTTAAGTTGCTAGATATAATTTTTTTTATGTTATCTCCATCTTCCATCCTTATGCAGAGCGCAAGTTTCTATTAGATCTATAAATCATTAGTTATAGTTTACTCATGAAAGTTTCAGTCAACACAACATGAATAGTCACTATAGTGGGATAGAGGAGCAGCATGGCTTTGGGCCGCTGTGAGATTCAAATAGTGGAGTGGTTTTCATCAGTGGCCAAAACAGTGGTTTTTTGTGCGCTATAGCACCCCACCACAACATAGGATTTCAACCCCTAAACATCATTTCCAGAGGTTTTTTAGGTAAAATATTCTGCAAAAAATTACCTGTATTTGATATTTATTCCTTCACACGTTGTAGGACTATTTTATATTTTTTGTTCTGTTCTTTCTTCTTTCTTTAGCCTTCCCAGTTCACGTTCTTCTAGTTTTTCTTATCTGATTTGTTATGTCATTTTCTATTAATTTCACCATAATCTCACATTTTTTTACTTCATCGGTAATATTATTGCTCTAGATCGATGGTGATTGAGTTATTAATCTTTGATTTATTTATCATGAGTTTCTGCAATTTTAGGCTTTTGGTTGCTTTGAGTAAAATATATGTGTGGTATAAATTATTTGGTTTGTGTAATAGTATTTAAAATAGCAATAGCGTTTTTAGAGTTAGCTGCTAAGCTCTGATATTGATATTGGAAGATATATTTGTGTGTTGCTAAAGAAGAATATGGTATACAAGGGATAGTGTTTTACATAATGCATTTATTGGGTGTGTTTGTTAAAACCACGGAAGGACATATTTAGTTGATTTATAAGCTAGTTGATTGAATCGAAAGTATTTGGTAAACTTAACTAATAAGCTAGCTAATAAATTTAACATGACAGAAAGGACTTATTTAGTTATTTGAAGTAATAAAGCGTTTGCAATAAATTGACAAGGATAAAAATGAAAAGCAAAAACAAAAATTCGTAGTTTATAAGCTAGTTAAAATGGTATGAAAATAAACTAGAAGTTACAAAAATAAGCCTGTGTACCAAACAAGCTTATTTTAGTAAAACAAACTTATAAGCTAGTTAAAGTAGGCTATAAACTACTCACGTGACTAACCAAATGCACTTATAATATGTTTAATTGTTGTTGGACAATATCTGTATTTTCCTATTTATCTCAGGAAGAGTTAATACTGAGTCAGTGGTGTCTCCTATTGTTATGATGTAGGTGGTATGATGTCTTTGGTGGTGAAGTCTAAGACAGGGGATTCTGTGAAATGTGAAGTTGTTGATGGAGGAGAACTCAAGTCAAGGAGACATTTGAATGTTAGAGGAAAAAGTGCAACACTGCCTTCCATCACTGGTTAGATTTCAGTTTATTATTTTATTCCCATTCTTGTCATATATATTTTTTAAATATTTGTCCATCTCTTTCTACATGCCTCTCTATGTGGATGGGTTCTGCTGGCCACTGGATGAGGATTAAGGCTATGTTGATTTCCCAAAGACATAATATTTGTGTTGATTTGATACAGAGAAGGATTGGGATGACATCAAATTTGGAGTGGATAACAAAGTTGATTTCTATGCTGTTTCTTTTGTGAAGGATGCACAAGTAGTTCATGAACTGAAGAATTATTTGAAAAGTAAATATTCAATATAATTGTAATTTGTTTAGTTAGTCCATCCTTCTAATTTCTCTAATTATTTTGAAATATGATAAATTGTCCACTCAACACTGCAGGCTGTGATGCTGATATACACGTCATTGTAAAAATTGAAAGTGCAGACTCTATACCAAACTTGCATTCAATTATTACAGCATCTGATGGGGTGCTAATCTAATCCTTACATTTTTTTTTTCACAATGGTTACTTCTTGATTTTGGGAAACTGGGATGATCTGGCCCATATTGTAAAAAGATAAATCTTTGATACTGTTTTGCTTAGAGGTTGTGGATTAAGTTTTTGGAGCATTTGTTTAGTGTTTGTTGATATTGAACTGTCTACTTTTTGGCATCCTGTTTAGGCCATGGTTGCAAGAGGAGATCTTGGTGCAGAGCTCCCAATTGAAGAGGTTCCACTTTTGCAGGTAAAGTCCTTTTTAACAGAAATGAGTTAATGACAAAGAAAATTATAGGATATTGCTTCCATAACTGGACATCAACTTGAGTTCTTCATCAATAATGCCTGGTAATGCAGGAAGAGATAATCAGCATATGCCGAAGCATGGGAAAGGCCGTTATTGTGGCAACAAATATGCTGGAAAGCATGATTGTTCACCCAACACCAACCCGAGCTGAGGTATCTGATATTGCAATTGCTGTTCGAGAAGGTTCTGACGCAATAATGCTTTCTGGGGAAACTGCTCACGGAAAGTAAGTAATATTTCTTATCCAAATCACCTGATATTCTCCTGTTGGAGTTCTTACTAAGGAAAATAAATTATCACAATGAAATTGGTTTTACCTTGAAAAATTAGGTTTTAATGGTGTGTGTAGTTGAAAGTAGATATTGTGATTTTACATGCTAGAATATCAATATCTGGTTTCATTTGTAGCAGTCTACTTAGTGACTTGGAAGAGTAATATAAAGGGAAGGCATTCATGCAATGTGACTATAATAATTACATTCACTATAATGCAGGTTCCCACTAAAAGCTGTGAAAGTAATGCACACTGTAGCATTACGGACAGAAGCCACTATAACTGATGGTCGGTTGCCACCTAATATTGGGAATGTATTCAAGGTTTGAATTTTAAACTCAATGACTTGACTTATTTTTAATCACTGTGTTCTAATTTTACTGTTGGTACTGAAATGTGATATTTTTTGTGCTGAGTAGAACCACATGAGTGAGATGTTTGCTTACCATGCAACCATGATGTCTAATACCCTTGGAACCTCAACTGTTGTCTTCACTAGATCAGGCTCCATGGCTATCCTTTTGAGCCACTATCGACCTTCAGGCACCATATTTGCTTTTACAGATCAGTAAGTTCCTTTTTCGCTCTCTCTCTTGAGACCAGACGAAAACAGAATGTACTACTAGGTAGTTAGTAAACTAATTTATAGCCTGTTTGGAAATCTGTTTTGTCTGCCTCTGAAAGAACTTTTGTTTCAAAACTTACTAACAGAAGTAGCCACTTGCATCTGTGGTATTTTGTTCTATTATATTTCCTTCATAATTAGTTTTCTCATTTTCTGTGAGTCTGATTTCTTAAATTGAAGTATATGATTCAATTGAAAACCATGGCCTAATTTTGCTGGCCATGCAGAAAGAGGACACAGCAGAGGTTGGCTTTGTATCAAGGAGTCTGTCCAATTTACATGGAATTCTCAAAAGATGCCGAAGAGACTTTCAGAAGAGCCCTGGATCTGCTGCAGGTAATATTCGGAGGATATCTTCAGTGATTGAAATAGTATATAAGAAGCATATAAACAGGCTCAGAGTACTTAACTACTTGTTCAGTGGGATTTTTTTTTCTATTGCTCACTTTTTCTATTCACAAGACAAATCCTAAGTGTTATGTAAGGAATTTGAGTACAATTTCACAGGTTTAGTTTTGTGATGATCATTGTTGTTGTGTCCATATGCAGAAGCTAGGAATGGTGAAAGCAGGAGAAGAAGTGGCACTAGTACAAAGTGGCAAGCAACCCATATGGAGGTCCCAATCCACTCACAATATCCAGGTCCGAACAGTGTAAACAGAATAATGACACGGCTTCATGCAAATTGCTTTTGTTAGGTTGTTTGTCTAGGCTTTTCATTTTTTTCCCCATTTATGCCTTATTGTCATCTTTTTTTTAGTGATTGTTCCATATTATTTATTGACTAGACGTATCGTAGTAGTAATCATTGTCATTGGAAATTTGATAAGAAATTGGAATGATAAGTCTCTGCCTTAATTGTTTATTGTATTTCTTATATTTAATATCCAAATTAGGAAGCCAGATATTTGACCACCATTAGTATAAGTTTTTTTTCCCCTGTTGCCTCTATTATTGGTTTCAAAAGAGGCAAGGACTTTGATTTAAATTTGATTTTAAAATAAGATAACTTATAATAAGTAGGTGGAAATCTTCTCTTACTACTTAGTTATAGTTAAAGTTTCATTTTTAGGGTTTTAAGATTAGATCTTTCTTTTCTATTCATTGACATGCAATTTCTCAAAATTTGTTTGCAAGTTAATAAATAACAAAATTATAAGAAGTATTTTGTACATGGTAACTTTTTTTTATATATTAATGTACCTTTAAAAAAAAATGTTATATGTTAAAGATGTTTTAGGCGTAAAAGACTTTATGTTAATACTTAGTTGCAGATACCAGACATTTCATCTAGTCACTCAAGATAAATGTTTATTATTAATGAAATTATTATAAGAATTATATAATATATAAAATAATGTTATAATATCACAATTTTATAATAATAAAAACTAAATAAAGCATAATTTTATAGGCTCTTATAATTCAAAATAAATATCAAATTCAAATCACGTATATTATAATAGATGAATCAGTTTTTAAATTAAATATCAATATTAGTAATAATACATTTATATATAAAATAATAAACATTTTCGATTTTTTAAGAAAAAAGGTTTAAATGGTGCGAATCTTTATTGACCTGGTTTGTCACTGATTTTTCAACCAATTAACATATTTTTTAGATGTATGAGATTGATTATTATAGTTTTTTTGTGTTACGATTTAAAAACATAGCTTAACGATCTACAGTATACTCTATATGGATGTTAACAGGTTATTGTCACCAAAACTCACCTAATATTGTCGGCTTACTGTCATTGCTTGTCGTTTACATATTGTACGGAACAAGCATGACATGTATTTTTAAATATTTTTTTGTAATTTTTTCATTATAAAATAATAAATGATTACAAAGTAATGTTAAAATTAATAAATAAAATTATTAATAACAAATAGAATTACTATTTCTACTAGTGGTATCGGATGAGCTAATCTCGGTCGGGGTGACCGATCATCCAAATCAAAGGACACCTCAAAACCATAAATGAGAGTAACGAAAGATATAGTAGCACTTAATGAGTCATAATTCGCATATCGGAATATTCAAAAAATTTCTCCAACAAATCAGCTACAAACTGGTTAACCTAAAGATGACACAAATATTCTTCAGATATTTCAACATACCTATATACTAATATACCTCCCTATTAATCAAGAATCATGATGCATACCAACGAGTAATTATAAATTGGAATTGGAAACTCTTTTTACTCATAGGATCTCACATTCACTCGACTCGATCAGAAATAAAAATATTATATTTTAATATATATATATATATATAAATAAAAAAAGTGGATGTAATATCAATTTATAAGTTAGTTTTACTGATTTAGAATTAAAATTTTCTTCTTGATATCAGAAGAGTCATTTAAAATATATTACTCTTCCACACATGTTCTTTTATGTGTATTTCATTAGCTTAATCTATCCCTGCTTGTTTTCAACTAAAAATTAAAACTCTTTCACGTCAACAGAATGCAAATGGGGAATTGAAGTATGGTTTAAGCAAAAGGTTCAGGTCAACATGCGCCTACGATTGCAGATAACCACACACTACTTCCAAAGTACAACATTATTCTTTTTCTTATACTTATTACTTTTAAAATCACAACTAGGAGATAAAAAAAATCACTGCTGAATTGCAACTTCACACGCTTCCAATAATTGAAGCACTATACCCGTTCTCAACATCAAAGAATCTTGACCACAGCATCACCCCACCATATTTTGGCGACTCCTTAATCACCGGAAGGATTTGAGACGTTAACACATCGGCCGGGATGAAACCGCTGCCAGCGGCTGCCGGAGCCGCCGGCAACCCTAGGAATATCTTCCCTGCTGGTACTGTACTAGTCCAACGGTTCCAAGAATTCACAAGGTTAGTTATGTTCCCATCTGCGTAGGAGCATGGAGGGTTGTTGTAGAACTGAACCCAAACAAAGTCAAATAGGCCTGTGTCTAGGGCAGTGCCCAAAAACCTATCAGGAATTGGACACTGAGGGGCAGCACCTAGGTATACCCTCTTCCCTACCCTACTATATTCTTTGAGGAAACGTGCAAGGTGCTCATAGTTTTCTGTTGAGCCTTGTTCTATGTCGAAATCTATGCCATCTAACACGGCATCGCCTAGTGGTCTTGTTGATGAGTTGCCCCCCAAGAAAGTGTTCCACAAGAAGGTTGAAACGTTTCTTGCATCCTCAACGGAAGCCAAAGTGTAGCTTCCAATGCCACCACCAATGGAAAGCAACACCTTGATGTTTTTGCTCTGGCAGTCCTTGATTTCAGCGCTGAACTTTGTGCAGGAATTGGTTGCGGGGTTGCAGTGACCAGCCAGGTTCATTTCTGGGGTTTGGCCATTGCCGAATACGTTGAGGAAAGCTATGTTTACGTGAGTGTATCTCCCTGTGGCACATGCTTCCGAAAGGGTACCCTCGTTGCCGTTTTGGCCCCAGTAGATGGCTATGCCACCGCCATGAGAGGCTCCTACAAGAGTGAAGAAGAGGAGGGGAAGGAGAAGAGGAAAAGAACGAGAGTTTTTGCTCTTGCCCATTTTTCTAAAAGTGAGTTTAGCTTCTGTTTTCTACCCTTTGCTGTGTTGTGAAGGGTTCCTTGCACCTTTCATATTTATAGAGCCAAAAGCTGGTTTTCACAGCTTTAAAGTTTGAATATTAGAATTAGGGTGTTGACTAAGGAGATGTCATTTCCCACGGGAAAAGGTCAAAGTGCATCAATTTTCAACAACTACATTATCTGTCAAATAATTTATAGTATAGTATCCACTATCATTATCACTATGTTTATGTTTATGTTTATGAAGCAGATGAATCAAAAGTCAAAACTATGACAAGGGCTAAACTATTGAAACTCAGAAGAAGATTGGTCTTCTTGTTACTGTTTTATATTTGTAAATTGTTCTGCTTTTAAACTGAAACTAGAAATGGATTCGATTACGTGACTGAGCCAAACCCTAGATTAGTTTATCACAGCAGAAGTCAGCTGAAGAAGCATTCATGCAAGTGTGCCACTGTTTCATTCCTGCTGTAATTCTTTTTTCTAAGATATATGTAGAAAACTAATGTAAATTTCTCTACGAAATAAATAAATAAGCATGTGTTTATTGCTAAACTTTTTAGAGATTATGTTTACTGTCTACAAATTTTATATTCTTGTTAGATATATATTAATTCAAATATATAAAAGTCAATATGAAAAGCTATAATTAATTAACAAAATGCAAAATTATACCCTACTTAATGTATTTCAATTAAATTAATTTTTGTAAGGTAAAATATTTTAAAGATTAAAAAAATTGTTGGAATGTACTGTAAAAAGTGATTTTTAACAAAATTGTCTAATTATGGAGTGTTATGTAATTAAAAGCTGTTAACTCTTTTACAAATAATTATTTCAAAATTATAGAATTACTGTAATTAATTAAAACTACTAAAATATCTTTCTAATGCATACGAACTAGTTCTCGTATTAATTCAGATACAGAAACATTTTATTAGTATAGCAACATAAAATACTGACCAAAAACTAATTAAAATAGGTTAATTATTATATTGAAGTTGAGAATGAAAAGAATTTAAATTAAATTAATATGAAGTGATTATTATCTTTATAAAAGGTTTTGAATATTATAAGACAGAATGTGAAGTCTTATTTTTGGATTAGATAGTGATTAATAAGGAAGAAATGAGATATGAATGGAATTTTGTGGATTAATTAATGAGTAAAGGAATAAGGTATATGTCTGAAATGTGAATTAATAAAAAATGCAGTCCATAATGTCTGCAAGTGCTATTAGTATGAGTTAGGGGAATAAGATAAATATCAATAGTCAACGTCCGGATTGTAGTCCTCAACTTTCATTTGGTGTGTGTTTAGAATAATAACTTAAAATAGGTCAAAATTTGTATTATCACTATTTTTGTACAAAAAAAAATATTTTAAAATAACTTTTGGAGAACTTGTCAAAGTAAAAAATTCAACTCTTTTAAGTTGCACACTAATTTTAATTTTATTTAGTGGCATGCAATGAAAACTAGAAATAAAAGACCATATTGTCCCTTGTCTACACCATCCCTTCATGCTGCCACTTCTCGTAACTATTGTGGCGCGGGAACAATTTTGTCCAGGTCTTGTATCATGGACGAACTACACAATTCATAAAATACAGAAAATAACTTGCATATTGTAACAGGGAAGTTTTTTTTTATGTAAAAATGATTTTCAAATTTTAAATTGTATAATTTGAAAGTTTTTTTTTAAAAAAAAAAAATTATCGATTGTGTAATTTAGAGGTAAAAAAATGTTTTTTGGACTGTATAATTTAAAAATTAAATTTTTTATTTAAATTGTATAATTTAAAAAAAAAATAATGCTTTCAAATTATGTATTTTGGATGTATTTTAGATTTTGTATTGTGTAATTTGAAATTTATTTTTTTATGTGAAAAATGGCTTTTGAATTATGTAATTTTAAAGTTATTTTTTACTTTCGCATTGTAGATTTTTTTTTTTAAATTCATAAAATATATTTTTGTACTGAGAAGTCATTTTTCAATAAACTAGAAAGAGAGTTAAAATTTTCATATTAATGAAAATGCAAAAGGAAATTATGGGGGTGTAACAAAAAAAAATCCCCTTACAATATTCAAGACTCCAAAACGAGACCAACTTCCTCGCCAAAAGCCCACGACCATACACGTCTTGGTTGGCTGTTTCTTCTTGGACTCCTTCTTCCTACACCTCCATACCTTCTTGTGTCACCCCTATACTAAATATAAAAATACCATTTTATCCTTTTTTTCACTCCCTTGGATTTGAAATAATAAGCCTATGGATTATGTAATCCGGATAAATTCTGGATTACATAATTCGGAAGCTAATCTTGTGTATAGAAAAGACTTCTGTATTATGTAATCCGGAAGCTAATTACAAAAGACTTTCGGATTACATAATCCGGAAGCTAATTTTAAATCTAAAAAAAGATTTCGAGATTATGTAATCCGAAATATTGAAAAGGATATTTTTAAAATAAAAAAAATTTATGGGGGTGGCACAAGAAGGTATGGAGGTGCAGGAACAAATTTCTTCTTGCACTTTATCATTTTCAAAGAATACTATTTTCCTTCTTTTAAAAATGACTTTCAGGTTGTTCTTTTCGGAATACTTTTAGAACATATTTTCCGAAACATATTTTTATCAATCTAAAAATTAAAAAAAATGTTTTGAAATGAATGTTATTGAATGATTTTTTTGTCTTCTAAATTTCTTATTCCGTAAACAACCTTAAATTACGGAACCCTCTTTCCAGAAACGCTTTTAAAGAACTCCTATATCGGAATCATAAAAACTAGTAAAGAATGATTTCGGTATTTCAAAAAATATAAGGGTGCACGAAGAACTCTCGTTTTGTTTCCCCCTCAAAATCCGTTTTAGATAGTTTTTATTTGTAAGTTTTAAAAAATTACAATCATAACTAATATTTAGACATTAAAAATATTTTTATAACTATAATCAGTTATCATTAAAAAAATTAACACCATTCTTATACCATCATAAATATTTAAAATATTGAATTATTTATTATTAGAGATGGAAATAAAAAAACTAATGTGCTTGGAATAAAATTTAGTAGTTAGTAAAATTAATTGATCTAAAGTAAAAAAAAATATTATAGAAAACTTTAAATGTAGGTTCTGGAGTTTAAAAAAGAGAAATTATGATGAACATCACGTAGTAGAATGAAGAACAATATAATAACTAATCGAGTATACGTGCTAAAATATAAGTTAAAATCAAATGTTAGATATAACATTAATTCCAAGATAATTGATAATGTCTTAAAGCAACTGGTTACTTAAGCGATTAAAAATATCATTTGACCATATGAGTTTTTATAAAGATTTTATTGACATTGTTTCTTAATCATTGAAAAACAATTTTCTTAATCAAAATGGAAAATTCATTTCTGCGTAGAGATAAAGTAGGTTAAATTACTAAATTGAGAATGTGTTTCTTGGTTTGTCGAAATATACTACATTTTCCATCCTACTTCTAATCTAAAGACACTTTCTTGACTTGTTAATGTTACAGATAAAAAGATATCAGAGCTTTTCCAAAACTCTTGTTCAGTTTCATTGAGATTCTGCAGACTGAAAATGAGACCAATATTCTTTGACAAGATTCCCAAACAGTGATCCCTCTCTCTTTATCAAGTTCATTGGATCATCATACTCCACCAGTTTTCCTGAAAATACATACTCATTTTATTTTCATAGAAGACAATAACTAACATTGCATGTTCAAACGCATGATCAGCCTTATTTGTTCTCTTAACGTATCTACTAACTACTAAATGATTAAATTATAGATTATTTTGGAAAAGCATGTGTTCAACAAGAATGATAAGAAAAGGGGTAGTTGATGTGCAACATACCATCACTGATGGCAAGAACCTTGGTGCAATCCATCACAGTTGGTATCCTGTGAGCTACCGTGATAACTGTCGAATCTGCAAACTCTGTCCTAATGGTTTTCTGCAAAATCAAATCAGTTGCATTATCAATTGATGCAGTTGCTTCATCAAGCACCAATATGCGACTTCTGCGTAGAAGAGCACGCCCTAAACAAAATAGTTGTCGCTGTCCCATGCTCCAGTTTGCTCCAGCTTCAACAACTGTAGAACAATTTGTCACTAGTCATTAATACTTATGTAGGAATTTGTCACTGCAGAGTTGTAACAACATAACATGAAGTGTACCTGAAGAGTCTAATCCTAACCCCTCTTCTTTCTCTTGCACAGCCTCTTGCAACTGACACTTCCCAAGAACCTTCACATTGAAGCTAAAATCAATCCACACGTAATGGAAAGTAGAGATAAAATACACACAAAAGACTTGAAAACATACTGAAAAATAACAAAGCATGTATGTCTTTACCTCCCATATCTCTTGATCAGAGTGGTGAGATAAGGGGTCCAAATTGTATCTGACTGTTCCATTGAAAAGAGTAGGATCCTGAGGTATGATACCAAAGCGTGATCTCAAGTCATGAAGTCCAATAGAAGAAATGTCTATGCCATCAACTACTATTTTTCCACCAGCTGGCTCTACCAGACGGAATAAGGCACCTATAAGAGTGGACTTTCCACTGCCTGTTCTGCCAACAATACCAATCTTGTGCCCTCCTTCAAATGTGCATGTGATCCCACGCAGTACTAGTGGTGCATCAGGCCTGTAACGTAACTATTTTGATATCAAGAAACAAATTAGGAGAGCTTCGGTTCACGGGTTCAACCCCCATTTTTAAGGACATAGAGAGCAACACGTTTTGAAATAGTAATGAATACCTGCAATTCATTTATTTGTACTCGACCAGCAACCGGCCAATTCGCAGGAGGACGATTTCCTTCTATAACTTCTGGGGCCTCACTTGGTATATGCATATACTGATTTAGCCTCTCCACTGATATTATATAGTTTGCTATATTGCATTGATTTTGAATTGAAAATACCAAGGACATGTTAAGTGAAAGGCCATAAGATAGAGCCATGCCAATAAATCCTGGAATAACATTATAAGTTGAAATTATAATACTTGCATATTGGACCGAGCTTATGATGAAAAACGTCATTTGCAAGAATAACACAGAAAGTAGATTTCCAAAAGCTATAATTGAAAAAGTCTCACCAGAGGAGAAACTTCCAGGTGGAAGTACGACCATGCAAAGTGCAGCAGATGCAAGAACAACAGCACTGACTGTTTCTAATCGTTGAATCAACCACTCATTTGCTGCAAAACTATGGAAGTAAGGACTAGCATTGACATCAATTAGATCAAGATTTTTCTTAAAAAAACGATCTTCCTCCTCAAAAGCCCTTATTGTCACAGCTCCAGCAACAGATTCAGCAAGATGGTTAGCTACAAAGGATTTTGTGGTGCCATTCATCCGCATCAGTTCTTTCGCAGAAGCAAAGTAATAATTCTACATAAAAGAAATTATAAGGTTAATTAGTATGTTTACTTTGTAACAAGGGTATTTAAATCTATGAAACTTGTTACGAAGTCATTAAAAGAAATAAAAGAACCTCCATATTGTGAATTTACTGGAATTATTTTTGGTGAATTGAACTTTTGTATTACACAAGTTTCCTTATTTTATAAGTCAAATCTTGATTAAATCAGATACTTCTCAGCTATTTTAAAATTCAAAATTTTCTACATGGAAATAAGTTTGGAAAACCTACATTGTCTACAAATGCTGGTATGAAGTCTATGTGTCATTTATCATCATATGTCAAACAATAATACTGTGCTGTTAAATAATTATACTCTTAAATTAATTTAAAAAATGATACCAAATTATCCATGTAATGTAATCAAAAGAAAAATTCGTTCATCACCTGCAAGCGGATAGCAAAATAAATCATTGGGATTGAGACAAACAAGACTTGCCAAGTAACAACTGCTAAAACTGTAAGATTAGCACAACAATTTGAAGTAGCTCCCACAGTAAACATCAAGCCGAATGCAACATCAAGGTCCACAATGTTGAGATCTGAGGAGACCTAAACAAGGAAATAACAGACAAAATATCAGTACTTCCATTCATTGCATAAGATTGTATAGAGAAAGAAAAAAATGTTTAATATGCTTACTCTACTTAGTATCCGTCCTAGAGGAGTGGAGTCATAAAATGACATGGGGGCACGAAAAAGGGAGTTTAGTAGCTCTAAAAATAATGACTTTGATGATTGAAGGCTCAAAGCGACTGTAGAAAGACTTCTAATCAACAAGAACATTGCTGAAGTAACTCCAATCAACAAGTAAACGACAATCAATTTCAAAGAGCTGACTCGAGGGTTGTCAACACCAGCGGCCATCCATGAGTTTTGTAATACTTGGCCAATCACAAACGTTATTTGAGAAAAAACAGCCAAAGAGAAGAATATATATCCTTTGTTCTGATTCAGATACTGTATATACGGTTTGAAACCATGGTCTCCCTTTTCTCTCTCTTCTTGCTTAATCAATTGATCACCTTTTGATGCTTCATAATGTTTCTCCATAGATGATTTTCTAATATCTCTAGAATTATTTGAATGTTTCTGGGAAGAAGTGACATCCACATGCCGGTCAGAACCAGCAATCTCTTTGTGGGCATTCACAAGGTTCTGAAATTCTTGGCTTGAGCTCAACAAATGGTGATACGGAGCAGCTTCTATAATTTTCCCATCTGACATCAACTGTAGACAAGAGTAATTACAGTCATGCTAATTTACATCCAGTGCTTTTCAATTATATAACCATTAATTATATGCAAAAAAAGGAAATAAAAAAACTACATAACTAGTGCTTCAAGATGGAAGAAATTACCAAAACAGAATCAAATGCTGGAAGGAAGTCAACTTGATGAGTCACGAGCAAGACTGTTTTCCCAGCAAGTCCTTCCATTATGTATTCCTGTCCAGTGGAAAAGCCATTTATCAGTAAAAAGTAAATAACACTAAGACATAACACATGTAGTACTGGAAGAAGAGAAATTTTCATTACATTAAACAAATTTGTTGCAGTATGTGCATCAACAGCACTGAATGGGTCATCCAAGAGATATATATCAGCATTCTGATATAGTGCACGTGCAAGTTGAATTCGCTGCTTCTGACCTCCACTTAGGTTAACTCCTCTCTCTCCTATTTCAGTGAGATCGCCATGGGGAAACAACTCCAGGTCCTTCAATAGTGAAGACCTATGAAGTGTTACTTGATATTTTTCAGCATCCATGTCTGCCCCAAACAATATATTCTCACGTATTGTACCTGACTGTATCCATGCTGTTTGAGAAACATAGGCAAACTTCCCATGCACTTCAAGCTATAAATCACAAAACAAAATCAGGTACGTATTAATCAAATCAATTAATAATATTACTACTCGAACGAATGATAGAAAAAATGCATTCTGGTAACTTGAATTTATGTGCTAGTTAGTATAACACTGCTTGCACAAAGTGAAAATCCTATCTAAACTATAGCCCATGGAAGTATGACAATTTGCAATGTTTATAATAGACAAAAAGGAACATAATCTTACTTCTCCTCGAGTCATAGAAACTTCTCTGAGGATCGCTGCTAAGAGAGTTGATTTGCCTGAGCCAACCTCTCCACAAATAGCCACCTTTTGCCCTGGTCTAACCTCCAAATTTATGTTTCTAAGTGTTGGCTCTGATGCATTATCTTCGCATGAAAAGTCGGCAGACTTGATTGTTATTGAACCCCTCATATTGTCATCGAGACACCTTTTTGTGACATTTACACTCTGCAGTTCAGGTGCCTCCAGAAATTTTACAATCCGAGTAAACGCAACTTTTGCTTGAATGACCACCCCAATAACATCAGGGATGGTTCTAATTGGATCTTGAACAAGGCGCAAAGTAGCCACAAAAGTGAAAACATTATTTGCATGCAAAGGAATATTAAGAAAGTAACATGCCCCAAAGGAAGCAGCAGAGATCAGAACAGGGCTGGACCAAAAGAGAAAGGTGTTGTATGCCTTTCTTATTTGCACTCCATACAACCATTTGAGCTCCTCATTCCTTAATCTCTCTATAGCATTTCTAAAATTGGTTTCCCATGCATACAACTTCAACACCTTCATATTCACAAGAGCCTCGGAATAAGCCTTCAATCTCTCATCTTGTGCAACCATAAGTTTGCTTTGAAACTTGTGTTGTAACTTTGCAAGTGGAGTATTGCAAAGAACAGTGATTACTATCACCACCAAGGAGGCAACTGTTGCCAACCCAACAGCACGAAAAAGTATTACTAATGAGATACATAGCTGGAAGCTAGTTGTCCAAGTCTGGTGAAACCAATAGGGAAATTCACCAATTCTATAAGCATCCACAGTGACATAATTCATCATCTCACCACCAGAGTGCATCAGTCTAGCAGAATTGGATAATCTCAATTGCTTTCTATAAATGGCTGCAGTTAGCAGTGACCTAACTTTCAGACCAATAAGTCTGCAGCGGAAATACCATTGCCTTTGAGAAAGGGATTCAATGGATTTTGCAAAAAAAAGTGATATTGCCAACACAAGACCTTCATATTTGAAACTCTCATTACCCTCAGCAATCAATATAAAAGAATTCAAAAGAAGAGGTCCTGAAGACACTGCAAGTACCTTAAGCATTGCAAAGAATCCTGATACTAAAATTTCTCTCCAATGACATAAAAGTATTATCCTCAAAACTGATGGTTGCGAGGATGGATCCTTTTGTATTTTTCTGTTCAGTTGGTCGAGAAATAGAGAATAACAACTTTCTGCTCGATCTTCCTCCCGTAACCCTGGAATGTCTTCATCCAGAAGTGTTTTCTCTTTACCCATTTTCATCAAAGGATTCAACCACCAAAACGACATTCTATTGAAGAATCCCGCTTTGGCAAATGGTGTTACATATGCAATAGATTCTTTTTTATTAGACTGACCATTTAAGAGGGCACAAAGACTTTCATCAGTTTCTCCGTTAGTGTCTCCATAACTGGATTCCTTATGCGTGCATAATAACAATAACATCGCCCCCAGAAAAGATAGAATATCTGAAGCTATAATAAGGGACAGTTCTCTGCTACTAATTGCATAAAACAATGATGACGCACAGAAAATACCAGAAATCAAGAATATTATAATAGAATAAAGCCTCGACCATCTTCTTGGAAGTTGTTTCAACTTAAGACTTAACATTAAACTCACTAACAACCACGTTAAACCGTGAAAGATTTCTAGCAACCACCAATCAAAAGGCAACACAGTTTGGGTTTTCCTCAACTTTTCCTCTAAAACCCAAACGCCTAAGCACAAGTGCACCAACCCAATAACACCATTAACTACGGATGAAACTGTCTGCAAATATGAATATCTTTGCACCTGTATTATACCCCGAGATGGTTTTAATGTTGACTTCTGGATCATAATGAATAGAAGCATGATAAGTAACAACACATCAGAGCAAGAGATCAACAAATGGTTGACACAAGTAGAAGGATCGATGAGAAGTCTAAAGTCATAAATGCAAGGCATTCTTCCCGCCTCCGAACAACCAGACTCCCCACAAAACACGCCCCAAAAAACCGTCATTTCCTTGAGTTCTCTGCAAAAAAGACAAAGAAGTCCCGTAAAATCATGACTTTGTAGAGCAAATCATTGGCGTAAAACTTTGAAACTAAAACCCATAAACAGTTTATGAACAAGCTTTAGCCAAAGAGACATATTTGAGAGCGTGTCTCTATCTAAGTTGACTTTTAAGAGAGAGAAAAAAATATATAAATATTTTCCCCTCACCACTTAGATCAAGCCTCTTAGTCTAAAGATAAATGAACACGGACAAACAAATGTGCACATGCAGTCATCACTTATCATCAACAACAAGTAGAAATATGACAAAGGCGAATCATAAAAGGCTAACACGAGTTTGCTTTTGCTTTCTGAAGTGGAAGAGTACTCTTAACTTATTTTCAAACATTCTCTTTTCAATACACAACTCTCCTATTGGCTAAAAATCATGTGAATGACAGTAACTTAGAAATAGAACATATTGTTTAACGAGACTCAAACGTCACTAGAGAAGAGTACAAGTAATCTGCGTTTGGTGGTGATGTATCTTAAATTGTGTCAGCTATTTTATTTCTTATTACTTAATAATAGTAAATGGTTTTGAGTTTCACAATTACTATAGTAAATAATATGCATGTTTTTCTATACATCTTCATCTTGTTCCAGTTTCATGTACTTTAGCTACTGTCGACATAGGGCAGGTTCAAGTTCTAAAATGCGCTCGACAGGATGAAGGGGTTTGGTTGAACTGTTCTTGATTATTTATAAAAGTTTGGCTTTCTTCTGCTTGGTTTCTCTCTCCTGCTCATATATCCCTTTTTCTCTTACACTGATTTCTCAAATAAAAACAATTCATTTCAGCAAGAAAACATGGAGAAAGTAACAAAATAAAAAGCCTTCTGCGATTTGGTTCTGAAAGCGAATGACCGAACGTTGAAGTATTCTTATGATAATATATAAAAAAAAAATGAGAGCAAAACGAAAGGAATTAATATTGAAAATGGACAAACGGAAAATGACTCATTCAATAAAATAGAATGAAAAAAGGAATCAGGAAAAAGACAAACCTGTATAGTGTATCGCGCGAAGCGTGAAATGCTCGGTGGCTAAGTGCGATACGCAAACGTTTTTGGCATTTGAACGCGTCTCTCAGAAAACTGTAAAGGACAACTTGTGTGATGGTTAAATAACAAGAAAGAAGGAAACAGAAAAACACATGTTGTAGTTCTTGTTTTGCTTTGTGTTGTTTTGTGAAGACAAGGTACGCATGTAGTGATGATGAGAAGAATGAGTGAAGAAGAAAAAGAAAATGAAGAAGAAGATGAAGTAACAGTGGAAAATGAGTGAATGTGTTGAAAAGTGAAGATTGCAGGGAAGACGGTGGATTTATATGCCATACGATGTCGTCATGGCTAACGTATGTTGCTATGGATTTTTCTTCTTCTGTGCCTCACTCACTCACTTCTTGTTCAATCATGATAAAGTTTCACACTATCACGTAGTTAATTATTAATATTATTTATTTTTAAATTTTGTTTATATTTGTTTTTAGTTAAGTATAATATTTTATTGTTAAAAAGAGTTGTTAAGTGAAATTCACCCCAACACTATCTAACTAATTTAGATTCTACTGCCATTTTCAAATAGAACATATTCTACACTTTTAACTTTTTTTCTTCATATTTTCAAATAAAACATCTCCAAAATTTATTATATTTCTTACTAGTGTGTTTTATTCTTTTTTTTTCATACTTTTATTTGCCTTATTTTTTTTTTCTTTCCGTGGCACGTATCCAAATTTTATTTGCATGAAATTATCTAAGATGTACTTGGTAAGTTTCGTTGTTACTAACTTATAAATTTTAAGTACTAGATTATAAATATTTGGCAAAATTAAATGATAAATTAGTTCACAGATACAAAATAATAATATAACTATATACGTTTTATTATATAAATAAAATTTGGATAAAAATATATTATTATATAATTTTTATTTTTTATTCTTTTTAAATAATTAAATTTTTATTAAGTTTTTTAGTATTATTATTTATTTTAAATTTTTCATATTTTTTTATTTGAAAAAGTCATTATATTTAAATGAGTAAATATAATGATTATTAATCAATTTTTTTTAAATTACACTTTTTAATTTAAACTACTTCTAAGTTGATTTTTTTTTTTTACAATTTTATTGTTTGTAATACTTTATTTGTTTAAGTTACTTGTACTTTTATATTCAATTACTCTCTTTTTAGAATACATCCTTATTAAATAAGATGTTAAAATTTAAATAATATTTTAAATAGAATTCTAAAAATAAAATAAAATGAAAATTATTAAGGACAATTTTTTTGAAAAAAAAATGTTAAAACAAATAAAATATAGTATGTGTTAAGGAAAAAATAAATTCAACCCTTAAAAATATTTTAGGTGACATATACCTCATCATCTGTATTAGACATTATTTTTTATTTTATTACTTACTATCATCATCAATTAATAATACATAACATATTTATTAAAAGATGTAATTTTCTTTAAAAATATGAGGCTTTTTAAGGGATATATATATATATATATAAACTTTTTATCATAAGAAATCAGCCCATGCAAAATTTTATATTTTATATTTAACTAAATTTTAAATATATTTTTTAATCATGTTAATAATTATACCATCAAAACTAACAGTGGATAGGAGTTTTAATATGTAGACTATATATAAGAGTAATTTTTTATATATGAAATTAATTTTAAAAATAGAAAAATAATTACTGTATTTAGTAGATTAAATAATATTGTAGAGAAAAAAAATTATTAGTATTTAAAGTAAATTTTATTATCAATAAAATTTATAAATTAGTTTATAAACTAATTATCGTTTTAGCTACCAACAAATTTAAATTAATTGGTAATTACTAAGTTTGAGTTACATTTTGTTATTTATCTATTAATAAAGATATTTTAAATCTTAATTAGAAAAATAAATTAATACGAAATTTTTTAAAGAAAAATGTTTAATAGTTTAGAAACTTTGCAAGAGTATGAAACTTATTTTATTTTTCTAATTTATCATCATTTTTAATTGGAAAATAATGTGAATCAATAAATATTCACTAAATAATAATCAATGCAAGATAAATGTTTTCATTATCAGTAATGGGAAATTTATTTTATCTTATACGAATACATAGGTATAAATAATTAAAATTTACTAAAATACCTATTAAATCAAAACATAAATCTCTCTCTCTCTCTCTCCCTCTCTCTCCCTCTCTCTCTCTCTCTCTCTCTCTCTCTCTCTCTCTCTCTCTCTCTCTATATATATATATATATATATATATATATATATTTTTTTTTATTTTTTTTTTTATATATAATTAATAAATA
>Ga0123342_1001448_pt1 | contig 39890 bp, 34 predicted proteins | sample Turbeawhitnodule_FD_89960 | JGI IMG/M metagenome (GOLD analysis project Ga0123342, IMG submission 89960) | Root nodule microbial communities of legume samples collected from Mexico - Turtle bean Mexico white nodule | ecosystem: Host-associated > Plants > Roots > Nodule | place: Mexico: Nepantla...
CCTTCTTGGGCTTGGGCTTTGGGCTTGGGCCTCATCTTTTGAAAAGACTAATAAGAAGAACTTTAAATGATTTGGCCCTTGTCCATTCTTCCTATTAACAACATCTTTTTGATTCTCATCACAATTTACACTTTGCTTTCACATTTTTATCAATGTGAGAGCGACATAAAAGATTAAAATCTTTGGGAATCACAACATTTATTGCATTCACGAGAGAAATATCTCTATCACTCACCACGATTCTAGGGTATGCATCAACTCTAAAAAATAACCCTTTAAGTCTTCCAAGGGACCATACAAAGTTATTTTCATGCTTAGATGTGTGTAACACAAATGCAACAGAGAAGGTCAACCTCGTTGAGGTAATACCAACAACCTCAAGTAAGGGCATTTGTACTTGTTAGTTTTATAGTTACTATCCTTCATCAATACAATGTTAAAGGCATTTAGTAGTTTCACCGAATAAGGATGTGTCCAAAATATATTTTGCACCACATTCGTCCCCTCATCAAACCTACACTAACGAACATACATGTCTCGCTCAAGTAATATCATCAACTGTTACACTTTCGTTATCTAACCTAGCTATAATATTTAATATACAATCATGACATTATAAACTAGCTTTATGGTTGTCACATTCCTCTCATTGTGTTCTTTCATTGTTAGCAAAATATTTATAGGCTTCACTAAACTCTTTGTCATGTCAACAAGCATACACTTCTCATTAGCTATTAACCTACCAACATATAGATAACCTACCAACGTATTTTCCAATTCTAGATTATGAGAGCCATAAAGTAATTTGACAATCCATCCTTCACTACCTTTTATCGATTTCCCTCGCAATTTAAAAGGACAATCACATTTCCTAGTTCCACTTTTAGTAACCTCTAAATCTTTTTTATATCATCTATTTATCTCTTCTCTCACAACCTAATAATATGTATATTTTCCTTTCTCGTCGATCATTCCATGTATTCAGCCTTAATATAACATTAACAAATCCAAGATCATAGAAAACCTTTTTTACCCACTTCATGAACGTCATCCGACCAACAAATTCCTACAAAAAAAGTTATCAAATTACACTTCCAGAAGCCAAAGTAACTGTTCCAAAAAGTCTATTTCGAAATGCATTTTTGTCTATTCAAAGGTAGTATTAAGTTACAAACCATGTATTCCACAAGTCTTGTTTGTGCTTCCTATTCTATTCTAAGAATCACCTTTTGATATGCATATCAAACAATTCTGGAAAGCCCATTTTTCAATGTCAAAATGCAAACAAAGTTCTAGATTACCTGATCTGGAACCGCCCACTCAATTCTGAAAACAAAATTCTAAAATGCAATCTAACTACGCCAAAGATGTTATGGATTGTCTATTCTAGAATTCTCTGTCTGGACTCCAAATTTTAGAAAGCCCAATTTCTCGATTACACCTCAAATTACTAAATATCACTTCATCTTACCTGAAATCACTAACCCAACCTTCTAAACACCATCACTGGAAGCAACGAAAGCCCAACACACTACCATGGAAGCTCCTACTTAAACACGCAAGGACAATTTTGAAGTTTCACATCTTGATGAAGTGGAAAGCAGGTTCGAACAGATGGGGTGCAGGAAGTAAAAGCCCCAATCAAAAACTCCACGGCCATGTCCATTAGCGGCGAAGTCACTCGTCCTCTTCCTTCTGAACTCCACTGCTACGATATACTGGCGAAATCACCTAGTCATACCGAAACATCTGCTACGCTAACATTCCCTCCATTTGAACTCCAAAACCCCAAGCATGCAGTAGCATGAATCTCTGATCCGCCTAAAATGACCGGAAGTGGAAGAACCACCGTTCGTAACAGAGCGAATTCCCTCTCTGACGCCGATTCTCGTCGGGAAAGGAGACCTCTGTTGAATCGCCACAGAGAGCGAAGCAAATATGGAAGCACCATTCCGATATTCAATACTGCCAATCTCAAACTGGTGCTCGGTATATGCTTCGTGGGATTCTTCACCATCTTCTTTATGATCCGCCACCTAATGAATTCCGCCACGGAACCGAAGCTGCCTCGCGCGGTTACGCCATTTCCCGCGCCAAAGATAATGGACCTTCCTCAGGTCAACTATCCACTTCTCCTTTGTTGTTGTTGTTTTTCGCCCCCAAATTTTAGAATTTTAATGATTTTGGCGTTCACGATGACAATAGAATGACTTGGTTTTGTGGCAGTTTCAAGGCGAGCACAAGGAGAGTTTGTATTGGGGAACTTATCGGCCTCATACGTATTTTGGGATTCGTGCCAGGTATGAATTTAACGTCGTTGAAACACAATTCATGTGTATTTATTTATTTTGGAACAAGTATGGGCTTGAGGTGCTTTTATTTTATTGAACGGTGAAATCACCGTGTTTATGCGGACTCTTTTCTTTGTTTTATTTGCGCAGAGAGACTATTTTGGTAGTTAAGGCGTGTAGTGTTAAATATGTGCAGTCTGAATATATTTCGAGTTGTATATAATTCGAATGATATGCCTGGAAATTGTCCGTTACACAGAAAATGTTGTGCCAGTTTTTGGCTTAGATTGCGTTCAGGATGTCAGTGTCCGCACCATTTGATTTAGAAAGCAAGCATTCTCACTTTTTTGTGTGGTTGGTGGTGGTGTTTCTATTTCAGGACTCCCAAATCTTTGATGGCTGGATTAATGTGGGTTGGTGTGAAGGATGGCAGATATCACTTGCGGCATGTTTGCAGACATGAGGATGAACTAAGTACTTATGGTTGGACAAAGCACAATGGACGTGATTTTGGAAATCAAGTACTGGTTGACCATGGCATGACCTTTACTACCAGGTTCTTAAAATCAAAAGTCGAAGGCAGTGGTTATGGAGGGGATTGGGCAGTTCGAATTAATGTGGAAATTGACAAGTGAGTGATGTTTTCAACTTCAAATCGCTTTTCATGTGTGCTGCTGCAGAACAATTTTGTTTGTAGTTTTTCTTATTGCATAGTAGACGGTATCTGGTCTGTTGAGGTTAGAGATGCACTTGTGCTACCCTTGATAATTTTAAGTTACTTGTAACTTTTAGTTTGACTTATTTCATGAATTAACTATAACACATGACCCAATAACCTAATAAGTAGTAACTTGGTTCTTAATTTTATTGCTGAAGTTTTGTATTCCCTGTTTTAGTCTCTGCATCTCTTATATTGTTTTATTTAGTGACTTTTATCTATTGAGTGCTTTTTTTCTTTTGGTCCAACCTCAGATCTATGTGGAATGAGGAATTTGGGAGAGGTGCTCAGCTCTTCTTCTATTTGGCTGATGAAGCTGATAATGCTCTTGATGTAAGTAGAGAAAACTTGAACATTCATGAGGATTCTTTGCTTGCAAGTGGCACTCGGGAAGATATTGGAGATTGGCAGCTACATTTAAAATCAATGGTAATGATAGGAATTAGTGTAATGATTGAGTTTCAAGAGTCTGTAACTTGTATTACCATTGGATATTTGTGGTTGACTGCTTGTGATTTACTTACGCTTCCTTAAAGAAGCACACAAATTCCTGTTTTTGCTTCTTTCAAACAGGTTAAAAATTTAACCTGTTATTTGTTTTCAAATGCTTTATAATTTTCAGGATGATTTGGAACTGCACTATTCAGGATTTCGCACACCTCACTTTCACAATTTGTCTGATCTTGTTGAGGAAAATCTTGCATCACAAGTAGGTTATGTTATTTCAATGCAATTTATTTGATTATATACTTTTCATGTAATGCAAGAATGTGTTTATGGATTTTTTATTTTATTTTTTTCGTTTTTCCCTTGATATCTTTGCTCATGTACATGTTTTAGTAGATACGGAAACATGCAAAACTGCAGCTATCTGACTCAATAGATGATGCTCCTAATGTGTTAGTTTTTCAGGTAAATAGACCATGCACACTTTCTACTACGTGTTTAACATTTTTAAGGTTTAATTTACGAGTCTCTCTTTCTCTGTCTCACCCCCACATTGACATATTTCTAACTACTATTGGAAACATCTTTCGCTATAGTTTCACTTTGTTTGTACTTTATTTTATGTTTGTGCTTCAGATTATTGGTGGATTTCCTTTCACAACAGATATTGCACTAATCACTGGTACTGATTTAGAAAGTTTTCGAGAAGAAGAGCGTGTCACTATGCTTACAGGTTTTACTACACACTTCTTTACAGTGTGCAAACTCTGACATGTATATTTGTGTGCCTTCATGAAAAAGGAGAAAAATCCAGTTCTTAACATTGTTGTAGGAGTTGGTCATTGCTTTGGAAACCTGCTTCTTATGTTGGACATTGTTGGGGTTGTTTATAGAATAATGTGGCTAATTATATCAGTTAATGTAATGGCTGAAATTTTGAAGACATATCTACTTTACTTTAAAAGGCTTTTGGTTTGTCTTGTAGGCTGTTTTCTGGTTAAATGTTATGTAATTTAAAGTGGACTAGGCTACTCTTTACAAAATTTGTAGAATATTTTATTCTAATTGACATTAGGATGATACATGGTAGTGTGTAATTTCTTTGTTATTCTGCTCAATGTCAGGTATGTCACTTTCCAATAAACTGAAATATAAAGAACAGGAATTTGACAAGAAGTTTGAGAAAACTTTCAATTTGGCCGAGAAGGTACTAGTTTTCTTTTTATTATTTTGTTATTCTCTCAAATTCAATTTTTTAGTGCCCATTTTGAAAAAACTTATTTACAACTTATTTTGACTTATCTTACGAAATAAGAACTTGTGTAAGTTTTTTTGGGAAGCTTGTGAAAATAACTTATCTTGATTAGCTATTTTTAGCTTATTTTAATATGCTCTCCAGAATATTATGAAAGAAACCTTACAATATATAAGAAAACAGTTTAAATCTATTTCATCTACATAATTGCTTGTAAGTACTTATTTAATAAGCCCTTAATTGAGTTTGTTTAGCCAAACGACCCTTATTCTTCAAGATTTGTCTTTTGATGTGCTCTGAGTCTCCCAAATTTCATTTGATTGAGTAAATTGGTTTGGAAACTTATCCTCGATAGAAATAAATTCTTTAACCTTAAAGTGGATTTCCAGGTAGATTCTGAATCCATATCCGTTGGTAAGGCAGCCATTGGAAACTTATTAGGTGGCATCGGCTACTTCTATGGCCAGTCAAAAATTGCTCTTTCAAGAATCCCGAATGTAAGTTACTTTAACTTTCTATTAGTCCTTAACTTCGTATCGAAATGTATGCCGTCCCTCAATAGTGTTAAGTTGACATGTGATTATCATAATTGTGGAAGTTGTGTTTCATGTGTTTTATTTTTTGTCAGTTAAGAGGAAATTTTATAGATAAAGAGAAAAAGAAGTAGAAGAGCCGAGGATTTGCTAACCAACAAAAATGATTCTTGCTAAATTAAATTCTTCATTTGCGTCCATAAATTAAGTAATGCTTATTGAAAACCTAGACAAACTAATTAGCTAGAAAATCATGCCGCTGATCATCAAAGAATTTACTTGGAAGCAGATATTATCTAAACACTGTTAGGTTGCTAAAAAGAGTGAAAACTATTTTATGTAAAGGTAGCATAAAAAAATTGTCCTTGAAATTTCTGGCATATGTCTCTACCATAAGCACCTATTAACAGCGTACATTGTGCTATGCCAAGTGGCCTTGTCCTTCTTATCTAATCCCTTAGAATGCTCAAATTGGATTAAATGTTCCATGTTCTTTGTAAAAATTCACGATTCACCTATACTATGAAAGATTAAATGTTAGGAATGAATTTAGGGAGCATAAAAAATGGAAAAAACCTCAACAGATTTATTATACGAAGAAAAACTTAAGTGGGCGCGAAACCTAAATTTAAGGATTTACTCCAATTTTATTGTTACTTTTTTCCAAATGAAAGAGGTTAACTTAGAGGGGATCTTAGACTTCAAAAGGTAATAAAACATATTTGTTTGAACAAATGGAGATTGGGTAAAGAAATGGAAATATTATTTCAAGAGTAGGAGTTTGAACTTGAAGTCTAAATCCTTGTCATTATCAATGAATTTAGAACTAGAAAACTTAAACCAATAAGAAATTTCAATCTGAAAGCTCCTTCGGATGTAGTTGACTGGGATAAGAAGGAAAGTTGTTTGCTTCATAAAAAATAGAAGGAAAAAATATAATGGGTGATCCTAATAGATAAGCACCCAAGTGCTTGGAGAATCCACCCTCTCAAACTAGCTATTAAAGGGGGGAGAACCAAGTACATATACTCCACTGAACGTTACAACATACTGCTTGATGTTGGACTTAAGATTTTCTTAGTAACCAAGTCCATATATAGCATTGACCCTTAAAGCCAACGTTCTTTCAGTTTTCACTCTAGAACACTTTACTCAGTGACACTTCATTCAACATCCTTGTTGGTCAGAACCGGATGTAGGTAGGCTTTATGAGACATCCACAACCAGCTTTGATACCAATTCATAATCATCCAAATGTTTAGGGAACCTGCCCTCAAAACTAGCTATTAAGGGGGAAGAATCAAACATTTAAATAATCCACCGAGCATCTCATACTACTCGTTCTGGGAGTCATGCACCCCATAATAACCAAGTCCCTATCAAATTCCCTGCCAAAATCCTTACAAATCTGAAATCAAGAACAATCTCCAAATCTAAAAATAAGCCCAAAGAAATAAAATAAGTGTAAGCCACTAAAGCCATTTTACTAGTGAAGGAAAATTCTTAAGCACAATCATTGCCTGGTGAGAACCATGCTTTTGTATAATTTCTTCTTGGTAGGTTGCCATTCTCTGGTTCATTATAAAGTTCTTGGTATGTTGTGAGTAATTTGTCTATGATTTTAGGTTGGCAAATAAATCCAGTGTCAGTTAATAGGTTTGTATTAATTTTCTGTTTGCCTCATTTCATCTTAAATTTCTCACCCTAACATTGTAACTTTAGTACTCTTTAATTAATTGTCATCAGTTACTTTTGCTTTTCCTTTTACACTTTTATGTCGTAGTTTTAAGCTAGCAGTCAGGAACTTAGAACTTGGATAGATATCTAATGGGTTGTCTTCCTTTGCAGCTTAGAGAAGATGTCAATTATATATCATATTGGCCTACTGAGCTTTACACAGCTGTACCAAGTCGATCTTTCTTTCCAAGAGGATTTTTATGGGATGAAGGGTTTCATCAACTTATAATCTGGTTAGGTTTTTTAACTAAAATTCTTTTTGACAGTCACCCTCATTTTTATTATTTTCTTGTTTGAAATTCTTCTTAAGTGCTGATGATGCTGTGTACTTGATTGTACAAGACTTACCTGTATTAATTAACAATAAATTACTTGTGATCTAATACGTTATTTTCACTTGTTGGCATTAACCAGGCGTTGGGATATTCATATCTCATTGGATATCATTGGAAATTGGTTAGATTTGATGAATATAGATGGATGGATACCACGTGAGCAAATTCTGGGGGCTGAATCATTGAGGTGTAGTAGGATTAAACATTTGTTCAAATAATTGCTGTATGTATAAAGTTTTGAGCAGTCCTATTGACATACATTCTTCTGTACTTGTAGTCGGGTCCCTGTGGAATTTGTTCCTCAGCATCCAACAAATGGAAACCCTCCAACTCTGTTTTTAGCATTAAATGGTATATGCTAACATTCCTTTTCTATTAACCCTTGATATATTATACTGCTTTTCTAGTTATGAGAAACCTTATTTCGAAAAGAAAAGCTATAAATCGGTTGCCATTATTAAGTTCAAGCAAGCCATAGCTTGAGTTTAAGTTGCATGTGACAGTCCCTTTCATTGAGGGATGATTGTTAACGACTTTATGCTTGGTTATTTTTTGCCCTTCTGTTTGAACATATCTGTCTAGCTCTTTTTTTACATTCCTAATTTAAATTTCACATTATGTATAACGGATCTGGATTTGATGATACTTGAGATGTTTCTGGGTAATAAATTTATGCAGATAATTTGACATTTTATATGAAGTATATATTATATCACTCGAAAAAGATTAATTTGAATGTGAGAAGATTTTATTCAATTGATTGATTTGAAACAATACATGAGCCTCTATATGTAGGGCATTCTAACCCTAAAGTATTGATTACAAAGAGATCTTTAGAATCTTCTAACAGCTTGTACACTTAATATCACTTTTGATTAGAAGCATGAGAAACGTTCATGTGGTAATTTTGAACTAGGTTAAAAATATGTTTTTGTAGATATAATTAATGGATTGAAGAATAACAAATTTACTGCAAGGGATGGAAGTGAAATCTCTCTATTCCTGGAACGTGCCTTTGTTCGCTTGGAAGCATGGTTCCATTGGTTTAACACAACTCAATCAGGTATAAGCTACAATACATGTGCTGTATGCTCGAGTACTGAAAATAGGTTGATTCTTTTTTACCTTTTCATTATTATCATCATCATCACTTTTTAATACAGGGAAACAAATGAGCAGCTACTATTGGCATGGACGAGACAATAGGACAATGCGTGAAATAAATCCCAAGGTTCTTATATGCATCCTTGGTATATTTAGTTTTAAATTTCAGCACTTATCTTCAATTGTAATTGAACTAGATATGTAGCTTAGTAGATTAACTTGCCCAAACCACTGGCATGGTTTTAAGAGGGGATGTTGTTTAGACAACCACAAATGTGATAAATAGTATTACTATAGGCCAAAAACCTACTTAAGCACAGTGCTGCAAACATAGCTGCTCTAGAGTTCTTGCCACTTTAGGCTATTGACGGTCCATTTCTTAGGTACCTAAAGAATACAATCGGACCACCTTTTTTTTTCTGAAATACTAAATAATGTTGTCAAGTGCTTGCTTGTGTCTTTCTCTTGGATCATTCATAAACTGACTGATCACATTAACTACTTAAGCAATGGCTGGTCTCGTGTGTAATAAATAAGTTTTCCTAGCAATATCTGATATTGGGTTTTTTCTATAGAAGAAGAACTCTCTTCACTTCCAATTTTGTGATTTTGTTTAATAGAAACTCTTAAGGTTTTACATCCCAACTTACTTGTTTCATTAAGGAGATCAACTACATATTTTTTTTGGGAGATGAAAATCTCCATTTTTGACAAACAACCTCAAAGCCAATTGTTTTCCATCATCTTTTGCAATAGTTATGTCATTCACATAGGCTAACAATCGTGTAAGTTTACTTGTAACGAAGTGCTTTTATTTATAAAGTATGATCTCTTTGACTTTACTTATATCCTAAGGAAACCATTGCTTTCACAAATCTCCCAAACCTAAGGATTCTGTTTCTTGAAAGGTGATGTCCATGGTGATATAGACATGACAACTCTTCAAATGATAACATTTGTACCATTTTTTACTAGGAGGATAACCAATAAATACACATTTAAGAGCTCTAGGATCTAATTTACTACAATTAGGATTATGAGAGTGAACAAAAATAGAACATCCTAATACTTAACTAGGTAGACTTGACACTAGGGGAGTAGAGGGAAAAAAGACAAAAAAGACTAAATAGGACTAACGTTATTTAAGATTCGAGTGGGTAACTTTTTAATGAGGTATGTGGCAATTAACTCAACTTCTCCCAAAGAGGTTTTGGGGACAAAGATCTAGAAAAGGAGGGCTCTAGCTACTTCTAGAAGATGGCGATCCTCTCTTTCTGCAACTCCATTTTGTTGTGGAATGTTAACAAATGTTAGTTCATGAACGATACCATTATGAGACAAAAATGTGCAGAATTCTTGTTCACATATTTAGTACCATTATTAGACCTAATTCATTTGATGTTTTTTCCAAATAGATTTTGGATTAGATAGAAAATTAAGAAAAATTTGAAAGACCTTAGATTTACTTTTCATAATGTATGTCCATGTGACATGAGCACAATCATCAATAAAAGCAACAAACCATTTTGCTCTAGAAATAAATTCTAAAATAGGTCCCCAAACATCAGAGTGAATCAGGTCAAATGGGGAATTATTCTCATTACTAAATATGGGATAAGATGCACATTAATACTTTGACAGTTGACCAAATATCACATTTGAAAGACTCAACAGAATCTATAGTGAACAAATGAGGGAACAAGGATTTTATAATGTTGAAGGAGGGATGTCTAGTCTTTTATAATGAAGTCATATTTGGGAGTTTGTCGATGTTTCTGATGCTGTCTATTGGCTTGTGGCATTTGTTTTGTTTTGGCCCTTGGATTCCATTAGATACAACTCACTCTGCTTCTTAGCAACTAAGATCGTCTTCCTCACGACAAGGTCATGGAATACACAATAAGGAGATAAAAAAGTTACTGAACAATTCAAATCTTTGTAAACTTTTTGTATATATATAAGACTATTGGTCAGTTGTGGGACATAGAAAACATCTTTTAATACAATAGATGATTCTATAGTTATATTCTGAGATCTCATAAAGGCACGCTGTCACCATTTGCAATTGTAGTGATTTGTTCTTTGGTCATTTTGACATACCATTGCAGAGCTTAGGAAAAGAGTCATGTGATTAGTTGCTCCTAAATCAAGAGTCCAAACACCTTGAGACAAAGGACCAATAGTATTGAATGTACTCTTACATTTCATGGGTAGGGTTTAGGGTTTAGGATGAGTTTGAAACCTGAAATTCTCACTTGTAGTTAGTTGTTCCTTGAACTATAGCATCTAAGAATCACTTAACACAGTTATCAGTATTTGTATTGGTCAACTACAACAAAACTTTCCTTATCCTTATCCTTAATGATGACACGACACCTACTCCTAACAAACATTATGGGAGAATTTTCAGGCACTGTCCTCTGGATTGGATGATTATCCACGAGCTTCACACCCAAGTGAAGATGAGTACCACTTGGATCTTAGATGCTGGATGTTACTTGCAGCAGATTGTATGCATTCCATTCAAGAGTTGTTAGATATGGAAAGCAAACCTGACATGGTATAATTTAAAAAATAAATTCTGTAGTGTTGTAGTAATTGTGGGTAGCTGATTAATCCCCTATTAATTGATGTATTGAATGAAACAATGCAGGATTATGGTTATACTGCGAAGTTGCTATCGAATTTTGAGTTGCTTAACCAGGTATTGTATCTTTGTTCCTTGTCTCCCTTCATATTTCATGGTGGTGGTGCATTCCTGCTTGGTGATGCTGAACTGAAACAGTAGCAAAAGAGTGTAGATAGATAGTAGAACGAAATAAAGGGCAGGAATTAAGACAAAAGAAAGCCTACATAGCACATACAGTAATAGAATAAGATGGATTTGAAACATGGAAAGAAAATTACCATTTTATGGGAAAGAAAACTTGATTGTTTCCTTATTTAGAAGACTTTCACACTCGGATTCCTTTGTTTTTTGTGCCTAATTTTTTGTAGAAATGAATCTTATCGGTGTGGAGGGTTCTCATCCAGGCCTTCTCCTAGCTCATTATTATGGAATTATGAGGAATGCGGACTTTTTATATATGTAATAATAACCACTGATTATGGACACACTGCATTAATATGGAATCATTTTTGGAAGTTTTCTCTTGGCAATTGAAATTTCTAACAATGATTCATATGTATTATGGTCCAAAGAAGATTCTGTGTTTTTATTATGGATAACGTATGCAGTTTAAAATAGAAAATAAACTAAATGGTTCAAAGAAGATTCTGTGTTTTTATTATGGATAATGTATGCAGTTTAACACAGAAAATAAACTATTTCCATTTCTTTTTAAATTGAAAGCAAGCTATGCAAATTTATTTTTGATAGTTGTTTGCTTGGTGACTCTAGAGAGTCAATTCAATTTGTGGCCACTGTTTGCCTAATTTGTTCTTGATGTCTATACAGATGCATTTTGATGGTGCATATGATGCGTATTTTGATTTTGGAAATCATACGGAGAAGGTAGAGTATACAATTATTTTATGTTTAGAATTATTGCGCTAACTTTTGCTAAATTAGCAATACATGGGTTCCCTATTCACGATTGAGAATGAGAGTTTCTTTACACACTTAATATAGGTGCAACTTAGATGGAAAGAAGTGGAGGCAGGAAACTATGCTACTCGCCAACTTGTCCGGGATGTTAAGGAGATACCTGTATTGAGATTGGTTCCTCATATTGGTTATGTTAGTTTCTTCCCATTCATGGGGAGGATCATTCCATCTGTAAGTCATGTGCATTAATTCCCAATTTCACGACTTTTCATGTTAAGAACTTAGAATTTAAACATATGCATATTTTATATTACTGTTTTCATTCAGGATTCGTGGATTCTGGAAAAGCAGCTTGAACTCATTTTGAATCGCAGCCTCTTATGGACCGAGTATGGACTACGTTCTCTTGCCAAAACAAGGTCTTACAACCATTCTCTAATGCATTTTTTAAGGGTTAATGTGAGTGAAATTATTCAGTATATATGTTGATTATAGTGGACCTAAAATAATATTTCTTGTTGCACAGTTCATTGTACATGAAGCACAACACAGAGCATGACCCTCCATACTGGAGAGGTCCAGTCTGGATAAACATGAATTACAGAATCCTTTCAGCGCTCCACCATTACTCCCAAGGTATAAACAAAACTTCTGCAAATATTCCACTATCTTTATACCTTTGTGGAACTTATCTTTAGTTTGAATCTTGTAGTGAATGGGCCATATCAAGCGAAAGCTAAAGCTGCCTACGCAGAATTGAGAAGTAATTTAATAAGGTATTGTTTGATTTTATTCGGTACCTTTGAAATCCCGTTTAAAGTTATTGGTGGACTTTTTGAATAGTGTATGTCCTCCATACTGCAGAAATATAGTGCGCAATTATCAACAAAGTGGATTTTTGTGGGAACAGTACGATCAGATTCAGGGTAAGGGAAAAGGGGCACATCCATTTACTGGCTGGACATCGCTTGTAGTATTAATCATGGCGGAAGCATATGGCAATATTTAGGATAGACAGCCTGGTGAGAGACTATATGACCACTTACATTCCTTGCTTCCTTCTCATCTTTCGTCCAGGAGGAGTGCCACCAAGGCAGTAAGTGACTTGCAACGTTGTAGTTTATATATATAGAGAGAGAGATAAATTTTGTAGAATTTTATATTTGAAGCTTCCCAAAATACAATGCGAATATGATGGATAGTTCTGAATATTTGTTTTGTAGACTAATTTATACTGAATCTTTTATATCCTCAAATAAATCACTGTAAAAGCAGGTGTGTTTGGTTTTGAGTTGGTATAAATTTACAAATCATGCATACAGAAAAAAGTACTAATTAATTTGCTGAAAAACTGTATTGGTAGATTAAAATAATGAAAAAAGTATACAAGACTCATGATTATGAAGTTTTGATGCGTTTTTGTACAGTGTACGAGTTAAAAGTTCAGTTTTTTTTTCTTCCATAATTAGGACTTGCGATCTTCTTATTCCAGGTCTTATAAATAAGTTTTGCACTGGCGGGTTAAAAAAAAATTAGAAGACAAGAGGATAGGTTTTTGCTTCTCTTTCTTCCTGTAGTTTCATATGCGTTCTTGTAGTTTGATGTACTCAATATAAAAAATATCACTTTTTGTGGTGTACTGATAGGGTTCATATGATCGAGACTATGATCCGGCACCCGGTCCAAGTTGATCGACACCACTAAAATCATTATGTCGAAACTGGATTAATGAGATTAATTAATGATCAAGCACTAGGTAATACACTTTTAAGTATGAACAACCCTCTAATTCGGTTCAATAATAAAGGGTTCATGACAATCATATAAATAGACATAGATTCTATGAATCAGGTATGTCATTATATAGTATTGAGAGCATTGAGTGTTGAATAAGAAATTCTCACTTGAGCGTTGGACTATTTTTTGTAGGTACCATCCGAGCTTGAAGTTCATGGAGATCGAGAGCTCGCTCTGAGAGGAAAGGAGGAAGTGCATACCAACTGACTGAGAAGTAGTTTGAATCGTTTTCTTGATTCCAAAAGTATGACTTTGTTCCTTCCTTAAGCCAAATTCTTCCAAAAGTATGATCACTTCGAAGAGAGCAATGCACAATTTGAAGAAGCTAAACTCAAATAGTTTTAAGAATAGTGACAAATTCGGAAGAGATTCAATAAAATTGATAATCAAGAAATTAAGCACAAAAACAAAGTTAGCATATCAAAAGGAAGCTTAAGAATGAAACTATAATGGATTAAAAACCAAAGAAAAAACTAGATTGGTTATGGCAACGAAGCTTCCTGAATTTATGTAAATTTTATCTTTTTGAATCTGACGTTGAATTTTTTTTATCACAACTAGCTAAGATGTTATATGACACATTCGTAATAAAATTTGATAAAAAAACACTAGAATAAGCACAATAAAGTTTTTATCGAGAACAAACAACGGAGTATATTTAAAAAATTTCAACACTTGATATCCTGACTTTTGTGATTTATGATATTTTTTCTATTTTGATTCACGATGCGTCTTTTTAACACGATTTTATATACAGCTTGAAAGGCTCAAATAAAAAATTTCAAACAATTTTACCAGGTCAATTATTCAATACAATTTTTACAGCCCAGTGCTAATATGACTCGGAAATTCCAGGGAGGAAAAGGAAACCTAAGGATACCAAGGAAATTAAAAGAAGACAATTGTTAAAACTAATTCTATAAAGCTTATAAGTGATCTAATAATAAGCTAATGAATTCAAGAACAAAAATAAAAAAGCACACAAAGCACAACAAAATTTTTATTGAGGCATTTTCTCAAACTGTTTGGATACTTCAGTTGGGCATTTCATTCTAGATTCACATGACATATAACATTACTGAACTAGATTATATACTGAAAATCAAATTATTTTAAGATGTTTTTACCGATTAAAATTGAACAAAGACTAAAAAAATTGAAACACACATGAACACAACAAGTACAAAAATGGAATGTTGGACGGTTCAAGAACACGAAAATTCAAAGAACAACAAAAAAACATATTAGAATTAAACAAGACTTAGTTGGAGCTTGAGATGGAATGTGAGCTGGAACAGAAGTGCCTCTAGATACCGCTTGATGCTACTCTCCGTAGCTCCAATGCTTGCAATCGTGAGAAGAAATGCTTGGATTGACTTGGCGAAAGCGTGATTTGATTGGACGTTGAAGGAAGTGATTCAGTGTATGAGATTAAAAAGATGTTTGACAACTTTTTAAGGTTGAAGAGAGGTTAGGCAAACTCTGATAAGATTCTAGGTTACCTTCAAGAAGAAGAGACAACCTAGAAGGAGCTAAGAATAAGTATAACTTAGAGCACCAATTTTTGGCAACAATTCAACACTACATTCAAAGCTGAAAAATCATGTACATGAGTGCTTTAGAAGGTAGCTTGTAACCCAAGCCACCAAAACCCACCCTAGGTGAGAGAAAAAAATACCCTAGTCATGTTGTTTTGTGTAGCTTGTGGTGCAAGCTAGGGTAAATACCCTAACATGGTGTGCAAATCACTCTCTCTTAGGGTTAGGTTTATTAACCTATACTATGGTTTGGCCCAAATACAAAGGCTTAAAATTTCATATGCTACTTTGTACATTTATTTACAAGACTTGAAAGAAAGATTCTTTATTTAAAGTTGGGATATATCCCGTCAATGTAGCTTCTCAACTGAGTCTTTTTATTTCAAACTAGCGATGACTAATAGGATTGCATCAGCTCCCCCTTGGTCCATGCTCCTTTGGCTTAAGATACAAGGAAAAAAAAAAAAAAGTAAAGGAGCCGAGACTAGGAGTCTAAAGAAAATTCTAAGTTCATTTAAAAATCAATTAAGTACATACTTAATATGTGGTAAATGTTCTTATTTTTCATATTAAATTAGGCATGGAAAATAAATGAATTGTATGTAAAATATCATGAAAATGATGACTTTTCCCCAAGAATCATGCATGACCCAAAATAAGATAAAGGAAAGCAGAAATTGAAGGAAACTTGCAAGAAAATGAAGAAAACTGCAACAAAGCAAAGGAGTCACAAATTGAATTATTCGCTCAGCGCAAACATCCATGGATAAGTGTATATGCAATAAAGATCAATGAAACAGAGAATCTCTAAAGCGTTAAGCATTGAGGAATGAGTTGAGTGAATATAAGCCATAAAAGGATCTCATGTGCAAAGTTTGGGAGGTTGAGCAAATTCAAGAGGCTCTGAGTGAAAAGAGTCCTTCAAGTGCAAGAAAGCCTAAATTCGCATAGGCTTGGCTTGGAGCTAATCCAGAGCAAAAAAGGTTTCTTCAAGAGCAGGAAAAGCCTAAATCGCTTGAGTTTAGCTTTAAGAAGATTCTAAGCCAAAAGGTTTCTTCATGCTTAAGAAAGATGATTTTGCTGAGTCATACTTGAAGCGAAGGCAAAAAGAATACTTCAAGGTTAAGAAATCTCATATTTCGCTGAGCCCATCATAAGCTTTGAGCTAAAAGGTTTCTTCAAGGTGAAGAAAGCCAATCCACTCAACGGATTGACTTGGCACTAAGAGGAAAGTGGATATGAAGGAACTCCTCACTAAACTCTATAAATAGAGAGGTCTTGATACTTCATTTGGAGGTTGAAATGTAGGTGTACTAAAGGCAGGAGAAAACAACCTCAACTGCCAAGCAACATTCAAGGCTCCATGTCCTTTGTTGCAAGTGGGTCATGCATAAGTTTCTGTTGCAAGTTGGGATTGGAGAACAATGTAATATTTCTTAAGTTTTTATTTATAAGTGTTTGTTTAAGTTCAATTCATATGATTTGATTGTGTGCTAAATGCTTGATATGTGAATCAAATTATATGAATTGAACTTGGATGATGTTGGAATTGTGAGTCAAGGAATTGATTATGATATTATGTTGTTCTAGATGAGTATGATTAAGAGATTAACTTGGTTTATCCATAATAATGAACAATGAACTTGAAGAACAAAACATTTGTAAGTAACAACAACAAAAGAAATTTACAAATTGTAATTCAATCCCAACATTTTATTTTGAATATCTAAACTTCTTCTTTTTGCATCTAGTTTCAGTCTTACTACTAATATTATCTATATTTTATTTATTATATCTATTACATATCTCATATGCACCCTAAAATAATTATATCTTTACTTCGCTTTGAAAGATATTACTATTTTAGTTACCTTTAGTCCTTATAAATACGACAATCCCTCTTATCAACTTTACTACATTTGACTCGATCTGCTTGCTGATAATATTAAATTAATTCACCCCACCATTAATACTCCAGTCAATCATTCCAACATGCATACTTCTCTCCCTTGAGGCATATTTCTCCTCCTTGTGGAATTATCGAAAAGATAAACCAATAAAAACATGTTACATAACATGTGATATAAAGAAAATATAAAAAATATTAAAAAAAACATTAATGATCAATAAGAATCGAGTTAATAAAAAAATTTCATAAAAAAATTCATTCCAAAATAATCGATTAAGCTTTCTTGTCAATTATTCTAGTATTAATACTTTTTTCCTAAGATCAAAACTTTCTACAATAATCAATTAATGACTTTGGGAATAGAATATTTGTACTACAAACCAAAAACTAGTTCAAAATCTAATGCATTTAATATGTTATTACACATTTTAATCCACTAAATTGATGATATAATCAATTATATATGAATTTAACGGATTAAAACAACATTTTAATCCACTAAAAAGATATGCATACAAAAACTGAATTAAACTAATTTATTTAAACATCTAAGCATACAATAAAAAAGATTAAATTAGTTTACTGAATATTCATCAACAATTCCTAGATTTCTTCTAATTTCATAAAATCTATCTCTAGGCAAAGGTTTGGTGAAATATCAGCTAATTGGTCATTTGTATTAACATATTGTATTATGCAATCACCTTTTGCTGTATGATCTCTTGTAAAATGATGTCTAATCTCAATATATTTAGTTATAAAATGCAAAACAGGATTCTTAGTGAGATTAATGACACTAGTATTGTCACATCTAAGTGGGATGTGATTAAGAAATATTACATAATCTTCCAACTATTGTTTCATCTAAGGATTTTGAGCACAACAACCGTATATTCGGCTTTTATTGTAGAAAAAGTTACACAAACCTGTTTCTTAGAATGCCATGAGACTAAAGACATCCTAACAAATAACTTGTGTTGATGGTGCTCTTTCTATCTATATTGCAACCACCAAAATTTGAATATGAAAAATCAATAAGGCCTAGTGAAGCTCCTCTAAGGTACGAAGCCCCAAATGCATGATTCTTTTTAGATATTTTAGAATTTCTTTTATTGCATGATTTGATTGAAATCTTACACAAACACACATTTGACCTACTTGCAATGAGATAAAGTAAAGATCTAATTATACCCCTAAACATAGTTTGATCAACTAGTTTACCTCGTTCATACGCATCTAAGTAGCAATTTGTTGTCATTGGTGTAGCAGCTTCTTTGGAGGAAGTCATGCTAAATTTCTTAAACAGTTCACTCAGTACAATTTGTTGTCATTGGTGTAAATTGGTGTAACAACTTCTTTGGAGGAATTCATGCTAGATTTCTTAAAAAGTTTACTCAGTACTTATTTTGGGAGATAAAAATTGCATCCTTGAGTTGTTTAATTTGCAATCCAAGATAAAAGTTCAACTCTCCCATCATAAACATTTCAAATTCTCCATGCATTATGCTAGCAAACTCTTGACATAGCATGAGGTTAGTTGACCAAAAATATATCTCATCAACATAAATATGCACAACCATATAAAAGTCTTTTGATTTTAAAATGAAAAGGGTTGAATCGACTATACCTCTAATAAACCCTTTTCCAATAAAAAATTTACTTAACCTTTCATATCAAGAAATATGTGTTTGTTTTAAACCATATAAGACTTTCTTCTGTTTTAAACCATATAATCAGGAGGCTATTCCAGATACACTTCCTCCATTATGTAACCATTCAACAATTCATTATTTACATCTATTTGGAATAACTTAAATTTTTAAATTTTGACTAATATTTTTTTAAAATTTAATTTTAAAATTTTATATCTAAAGATAAATATTTTAAAATGGAACTTTATTTTAAAGGAGAAAATCAATTTTACTTTATCCTATAAAAAAATTGAAATGTAAAATATCTCAATTACTCTGACCAAACAAAATATTTAAAAAAAATAAAAGAATTTAATTGCAAATAATTCAAATGATTTCAATTTCTTAAAATTGTTGAAACTGTTGATCCAAACACATGGTAAAGAAAAAGTATATTTGGATAAATTGTAGTTCTTTTTTAAATTGGTTTATTTGGGGAAATTTTTCTTTATTTCATGGAATCCTTTTGTATTTATAGGAATTCACAATTGAAAGGGTCAATTCATGTAGGTCTTTTGGTTATACAAAAACATTCCCGGATATGTTTTATTTGCAGAGAATGTACATTCTCTTATCTACACAACAAGCCAAGGAGTAGGCAAGTTATAATTTTATAAGAACCAGAAAAGTTACTATGTAACCATTATAACTCCCGTTCTTCTATTTTTTTTAATTAATTTTAAATTAAAAAAGTATACCCAAAAATTAAAAAAAAAAACATCAAACATATTTTTATACATAACTAATAATAAGTTTTCAATTATAATATTCCTGAATATCATTTTCTCAGGAATACAAAATCATAAAATACTCGTGCAAGGGCTATATTACACAATTAAAAAAAAAACTATTTTACTCTGAAAATAAAAACGGCTAGTGAGACGATTAGCCAGTATCTTCTTTTAATTCTCTTGGTAGAGGCAGAGACATTACGTCAGTTTCTCGAGTAACACCACGTGGTCGAACCTTCAGAATGTCTGCTTCAAATGTCAGCAAAAGGTACAAACATTGGATGTCATGTACATCATAGTCTCCACATGCTGTATATCGTTTCTAGATATTTGTTTGCCAATTAGCTTCATTCAATGACAATGGCAGCATTTAGGACAAAATCATAATTTTGTTTTTTCAAAACTGCGTGCTATGACTTGGTATATAAATTGTGTAATGATCGCCAAGGTATATCAATCATGCAAGAAACTTTCATCTGTGAAATCAAGTTCCAATCTTCGGCATAAATGCTCGTGATTTGCAGAGATACTATTTAAAAGTAAAACTAAATGAAGAGGAGAAAGGCCTGATTAGCATCTATCTTCTGTAAAATGTCTATAAGCATCCGTTAAACTTTATGCCCCAGTCCAGATTTAGAATCAAATTTTGGCTCTGGTTTTGCATCTACTAATACCATGTAACTCTTTCTGCTAAGAACGTTTGCGTAAAGAATAAAGTTCTATGCTGAAAATGGGACTATGATACTAAATGATCAGTTACGACATCAATTCCTAAGGCTAGTCTATACAAATTTGACACTAAAACAAGTAAGTGTCCTTACAAGACTTGTTTATGAAGAATTATAAGATATAGCTAGACATAAAAGTTGAATAGGCAGTAACGTCAACCCAGTCTGGGAAAAGATCCTTCAATCTCTTCATTGGCTCAACCAACTTTTGGTCTAAAACTGCCACGTCCACTCTTAATGCTTCAGAGCTGTTAGCCTGGCATCATCAAACAAAATAGTAAGTTACACTGTTATAGTAAAGAGAAGTTAATACAGAATCGAATTTTACCTCTAACCAGAAGGTCCAATTTCCATCACTAGGTCCACTAAGACGACATATATATGATTGTGGACCACCACCGTAGGTTTCAGTTCCTGTGACAAAATGCAAGCTACATTAGGCAATGAAAAGATATTATCTACCCTCTTAGAATTTTGGGAGTGGACCTAACATAACTCCAAAAGCAAGTTTTGGGATAAGTGTTGCCCTCCACTCATACATTACTCTTATGGTCACATTATAATGGAAGATTTTCAACACCTCTCCTCACATCAAGAAGCAGACATTTCAAGTGTAAAGTTTGAAAATGATACCGGGTGTTTTGATAGCACCAACAATAATTTTGAGGTTTAGACCGACCTAACTAACTATAATTTTTAATACCTGGAAGCAGATTATCTGCAAATGACCAACTTGATAAAGGACCAGTGATGTTGAGAACCGCAACCCAGACCTCTTGCAAGGAGCTAAAAGACAAAAGTTATTAAAGAAAACAAAGACAAAAGTTATTAAAGAAAACAAAGACAAAAGTTAGGTATTTTAATATTTAATTTTTCTTGAACTGTTTTCAGTTCACACACCGTGGGGTAGAAAACCGATTTAAGATCTTTGAAAACAAAATGCAGCTAAAAACAGTTACACAAAATAAGTTATTTTTGTAGGCAAAAAGTTAACATAATGTCTTAAAAAAGAAATACTATATGGATTCAAATAACATAGTATATCACAGCATATTTCCCCATTAGTACATTCTCTAAGGAGACAAGCATCTGGTGAGAATAAACCAAGCTGAAAAAAAAATACAACTAGCATCATAATTTGTATCTCTGAAATAATTCTCGCCCATTGACTGTTATTGTATGCTACCAACATGGAAAAGGTTTTGAAGCAACTAAATCAAGATTTCTACGCAACCACAAAAAGAAAACATGAATCATATGGAACATAACTTGTATTTTTCAAGCAACATAATGTACTCACCCTAAAGAAAGCTCCAAGTGAACTCTTCTTGGTCCTTTTTCAGAATTTAATGATGGATTTTGAATAGACAATTCGGGAAAGTATTCATACTGTTTCAAAATATCATCCTTTTTTGCAGGGAACTTCAGACTGTTTGAGAAGAGAAAAGAAACTGGAAAAATTGACTGCAAAGAGAATGAGATCAAATAGCAGTGGCATATCATAACATATACAAATGTGTTCTTAAAAGTAAGCTAACTGCTAACATTAACTCAAGATTTAGCAACTGCTGAAGAATGTGATTCAACCTTGAATTTCATTAGTATATGTTATGAAAATCTTGTTTCACTCTTTCCCATTTTAATTGAGTGAGATGAAAAAGTGCCTCTGAGAAAGGATGCAAACAATAATATTGGCATCCAACTTACCATCCAGTCATTGCGTTTAGAGAATGATGCAGATTGAAATGAAAACTCTGAAGTAACATTCAACTCCTTTGCCACTTCAGGTGAGTGTTTGAAAAGGAAAAGTAAAGAATTGGAATCGGTTACAGAAAAATCATAAGTGGATTCCAGAATCTGACTTGAGCCTGCGCAACCACAGCAAAAAATGATAGAAATTAGATAAAAAAAAATAGAGAATAAAAGGATATTTGGAGTGCTACAATGGTAATAGAAAAGAACAGAAATAGAGGATCTTAAACACGTTATATACACAAGCTTTATTCATTACTTCAGAGGGTAATCATTTCTCGTAATCAATACCTGCAGTGTGGAAAGTATGCTGAAAAACAACCCTCTTAGGTGCAGACGTGGTGTAAGGAAAAAACTGAGATGATAAAGCTAAACCAAACACACTAAGATGAAGCAGAAATTGCAAGATGGATGACCTGGCTAACCAATGCCCACATATGGGCATTAGAGGGCCTGTGCACCAACCAGTCACAACTCCAATTAATGCAGCCACAATAATATCAGGAACATAGTACCCTGCATGCAATAAAGGTTTGGTCAGCCGCATGCATTTTGAGCACTGGGACTAAGCCTTAATATTATCAATGATGAGTTACAAAAAGGAAACCTCGGGCAAGATAGCCCATATACACACTTCATTTGATTTTAAACAAGCATACTTATAAATGTATTCAAATGCAGTAGCAAGCATAAAGCTTAGTGATTCCATCTCAATGGTCTATTTAATTAATGAGGTGCGTATATATAAACTAACCATATGGTAGAGGAAGAGAACCCATCATTCCCATCTTCTCTATCAGAAACTGGGCAAGGAAGCCACCAAAATAAACAGAATAAGCAAGGCATGGAACTAGAGGTAATATGTAAAACATTGTTGACCTGGAGAGAAAACAACAGTAAAAAACAAAAAAGGATTACTGAAATAACACATACCAAAAGAAATAATATTAGATGATATCATGCATATAACAACAGTGAAGATGCAAACAAATCTATTGCAATGTGAAGGGACTAAAATGACATTGGGGGCTGTAAGACCAAAGATGAAGCAAATCACATTTATCTGTCCAAAGTAGTACATGTGGTGGTTACAATTAAATAAGCATTCACAATCAACCTGAGTGACCGTTGTCCAAAGAATTTGACTGACAGGCAGAAGGATATCCACGCAGGAAGCATGGAAGCGCACACAAAAAAAGTCACAAAACCTCCACTCAGCCCAGCTACAAGATAAGCCTGTTTTTACTAAATGTTCTTAGCCATGCACAATATTCAAGAGAATACATTAAATCATGAGGAAAAAGAATCATATTGTCTGGCTATATATTAAGTCAGCACACCATAGTTAATATGGCGTAGAACCCAAATCCTCCCCAGAACCTTGCTTCATCAGATAGTGCCTGGCAATTTATGAGTCAAACAAAAAAGTTAGGCAGTTCAGACTTTCCACCAACAAGACAAATTGAAATCACTCTTGAAGAATATATTCAAATTCAGAACACCACACCAAATCATATTTATAAAGATCATGTATGAAGGTTGCAGAAGCCAAAGAGGATATGCTAATTCTATAGACACCATTGTAGGACGTTGGAAGCCTTTCTATCAGGCAATATATTTCATTTGATAATTGACAGAACCAAGAACAAAGTAGATGTTTGGCCAATTTTTCTTATCATCAAAGGAAAAAGAAAATTTAAAAAACAATGGTGTTTTTGTTACGGTAACAAGTTTGACAAAATAAAGTCAGATATTGATTAAAAAAATATCTATCACATAGTGACAAATTTATTAATTACCATTTTATAAAAAATAAACTATGAAGACACCGATCAGATTAGACTTGTTAAACCCATTTCAATATGCCACAATACCTCTTCCGACGTCTTGACAGTTGAAACGTCTTGGGAAAGCGGAAAGCCTCTCCAGATAGTTCTTGGAATTAAAAGCCCAGTAAGTGCAGAGGGTACAAACATCAGGAAAGCCAAGTATGGATGAGCAAACCTGGGTTTTATCAATTTTGTTAACACATGATTCCAGAAAATGCATTAAGATTTTAAATTATTACACCTAAGATACTTTAACGGCCACAATAAAGCCACTCCAAAATCTTCATATTTTACTTGACGATTATTAAATTGCAGCTCCATCATAATTTGTTCTCTCACTGTCTCATTAGGTTAATAAAAAAAATTCTGGCACTAACTGCAAGAAACCAAAAATTATACTAGAAAAAAATCTGTCACTAACTACAAGAAGCCAAAAGTTAACTTTAAATGAACATACCAATTCATTGTCTGAGAAGAGAACAGTAATCTCAGGATAGAAAACACAACAGGAACAACAACTGCCAATATAATACCAACTGTGTGGAAAAAAATACCTGCACATCCAACAAATTATAAAATGTTATTCAAAGTGTCAACAAATAATATTTAAATTCTTCTACAATAACTCAAGAAAAATAAATTTGTGGAACATTTAGGCAAAAATTTAAAGTGATTAACAAGGTGACCAATTAGAAATACTTATAAAAAAGTAAATGACAGTAGCCATGTAATAATTTACCTTTTATAAAATCATACAAGGCTGCGGACCAAGAATGTGATCTACCATGTGCAAAGGGAAAAACAAGAAAGAATAAGATAGGAATACTATGAAGAACTTTAGCCACCCTTCTGGAATAAAATATCTGAAAAATCCACAATTTAAATATAAGACAACAAAAGAGCAAAAAATGGCCGAATTCTGAAGATCATATAGCTCTGATTATCAAAAGGAGTATTGGATCATTAGCAAAAGCAGGATTCTACCAACTTCAGTGCATACCATAAACCATGAGAAATAATCAAAGAATACAGCCCGCTCATCATTGAATGTGCTAGCAGTAACTTCACTATAATTTGTCTGATAGGTGTTTTGTAGCTTGGAAGAATTAGTAAATGTCTTGATTATGCTAAACAAATTTTCTCCACGTGCTTGGATGCTTCCAGGCCTGAGAGAGAGTTATACTTATACATTTTTGCAAGAAAAAAATATAAAATTTCAATCAAATATCTTCTACTAAATCAAGTATGTAAGATACATACAACAGTCTCTCTACTGTATCAGAGGAGGTATGGTAAAAGTATCCACCAAGGAGAAAGATAATGTCAAGCCCAGGAATATTCCCATAGTCTTGGGAAAATATCCGGTAATCAGTATCTCCAGGAATAACAGGAAAAACATCCTGTATGTTGAAATGGAAAATTCAAGTTTGAATTAGTAAATGCAAAACAATGGACAACCAGCACGATAGAGTATTAAAGATATAGGGAGGCTAGAAGAGAAACAAAACCTCAGCTGCACTATTAGCCATAGGGTATATTGCTGCTTCTGCGTAGACATTAGAAGGCCAAGAACTTGGTCCAGATTGGCAAACTAAATCTGTTAATTTTAGCAACATTGTTCAGTGAAAATGTCATGTATAACACACATGATAAGTTGATGGAGAGAGACGCTGAAGATTAGCTTATTATCCTACTACTATTAATAATAATAGAAATTTTGCATGACATTTACCAGGCCCTCCAGTCCCGGATGCCTCCACATTTATAGAAGCTCCTATTGTATCATGCCACTTATGTGTCTTCATGAACCCATGTGCACCCTTAAGCATCAGAAGTAAACAACACAACCATTAGTTTCATTATCGTAAAATCCACTCATGAATAAAGCATTATTCTCTATAGAAAAACTTCCTACCAGCATAAAAAGTTCCTCAGCACCATTAAAAAGGAAAATAACCGGCCGGTAGGGAACCCAACCAGAGTCGACTATTAGTCTTGCAATTTCCAGCATAGATGCTGAAAAGGGGGGAAATAAGACAAACAATACGATTCAGAATGCTTAAGGTCAGGTATAGATTTCCCAAATATAATGTCTTCAATGATGACTTCAAATGTACCCACTACTCACCAACACACGAACCACAGTCACCAGCACCAGGGGAACCAAGGGGACTATCAAAATGTCCATTCACTAAAACTGATGGATCAGTCTCCTTGGAAACCACAGATGATATCCTGTAGTAAAAAAAAAAGCACTTAATATTCCTTAAACAAAGACAGATATCTTAACATTATAAAAAAACTGATACACTGATTTATTATTATGAAAGGGGTAAATGATACAAGATGAATGAGATTCTAGTAACAGAAGACTATATACAGAGCTCAGTTACAAGTTAGTTGTAATTGTGTAACAAAGCAGTTAACACTAACCAACAGTCTAGATACGCGGATTTTGATCACGATCACTTTCAAAAAGAAAACCCATAGGAATAAAAGGAGAAAGAAACAACAAACCGATGAAGGATACAGCTTTGATAATAGGTTTAATTTGTTGTTGCAACAACAAAAAAATTCTTTCATCAAGCTTTTTAGTGAATTGATGAGAAAAAGTGGCTGGAGCAGCCACTGGAATCGAAGAGGTCTGAGCAGCTGTCGGCAATGAAAGAGAAGCCGGAGCAGTCATCGGAATTGAAAAAAATCACCATCAAGATTTCTGGCAAAAGCCATGAAAAAGGATCAATGTGCTCATGATACTGTGATAGAAAACTGATATACTAACTTATTATGAAAAGGGTAAAAAATACAAGATGAATGTTAGACTCGGTTAACAGAAGAAAATATACATAGCTCAGATACAATTTAATTGTAACTGTCTAACATAACAGTTACACAAACCAATAGTCTAACAGAACAGTTACCCTAACCAACAGTCAAACAAAAACCACTACTACGACAGATTTAACAATTGTGTAATTGAAACAACTACACTAAGAGAGCCAATACATGTCAAACAGAGTGTTACACTCACATAACCTTCTTTGTTATATGATGTACATAAAATATGTGTAGTCACTTAAGGTACAATAATGATTCAATATAGTCTTGACTCTTGACACAACATGTTCAATAATTAATCATTATATCCATATCTCAGAGATCTATAAATTGAACATAATTATCTGCTAATACTGTCTGTAACCCTCCTTTCTTCAATGAACCTTCTTAATTTACATTAAAAGAGTCATATCAGTTCCTACCTTATGTTCAGTCCAACTCTACAGTTTAAGAAATGGTATATCACTTTTCAAGGTCACGTGTGTGCCCACCAGGAGAAGTATCATTTAGAAAACTAAAAAGTAAAGCAAACAGACAGAGAGATTGCATCAAAATGCCACTGTTTATTGCAAGAACGGTAAATCCAGATTACCACCACCACACCACATGTACTTCATTCAAATTTTTGCATTACATATACGAAGTTCTATCTATATCTTTCTCAATTTACCCTCTCAACATGTTTATCTTTGAAACTACTAGGTGTATGATTTTTTACTTCCTTAATTGTATGATTGTCACGATGTTGTTGTAATGTTACTAGCAGGTGACCCCATTGATAGAACCGACTCAGATTGTAGAAAGCAAGCTTGTCTAATACATTTTTTTTCATCCCTTTTCTCTATTGGCTCCCTATTATTTAATAGAAATGAACTGGGCCTAACTCGATGGCAAAAGCTAAGTCAGGGGGAGAAGATGCTCAAGCCTAATAAGGAGTATTCTTCCCATATTCCTAGCTAATGTAGGACATGGACGTGTTAACTCAAACCCATGGTTACGAATCCCACATAGCAGCGCGTAGTGGCTGGCTGACACTAAAAACACTGTAACAGTATAGCACATAGCAGGCAGGATGACTGCTGTTTTGAAATTTTGAAGTGCAATGCTATGGCAGTGTAAATAAAGGTCCTCTGTTATTGACAACTCTGCTCACACCTCTACAACTGGACATTTAGAACAGGAAATTTGCAAGACTGAACATCAGCAGGAAATCCAACATTAAGACTAGAGAGGCCTAATACCATAATAGAAATTACAGAGTATAGCTCAACCACATAGCATAACTCAAGGGTGAGGATTACCCAAGCCTTATAAGAAATATTATCCATATTCCTAATCAGTGTGAAACCTTAGGACTTCTAATTTTTAATTATAAGGTTTTTTTTTTCTACTAAAAAACGACATTATGGCAAAAGGATTATGTAAGGCCACATGAAATCCCACTTAAGAAACCAAACTCTATTTTAACAGTTTCAATGTTAACCAACATTCAGGGATGTAAGTTAAACAAAGGGACACTTTATGTAGTTCACCCTTTAAAATAACCCTTTCAACTCTGTGCCCATTAACCCTCAACTTTGATTCAGAAATAATGCCAGTTATAAAACAAGCAGTGCATGTGAGCTAAACACACTTCAAGAAGTATGATGTTCCTAATTATAACTTTCTTTGCAAGAAGTTCACATCATTGCAGGGAACTGAAAATAAGAGGAAGGTGAGAACCAAATGTAAGAAGGGAAACAGAATGATACGAATACATCTTTGAATTTTCTGGTGGAATATGTATAATTTCCTTTGAAAAAATTAAAACTGGTGTTGGAAAGACAGGGTAAGATTGCACTCAATTGTGGTACAAGTAAAAACCCTCAATCTCAACTGGCTCCTCATATAGAATGATTTGAACCCACCCCTATAATAGCAGCAATATCATAATTGTTTAATCAGCCACAACCAGAAAGAAAATGATTCAATAAACTGCCAATGGTGAATGAACTACTCTGCAATTGGCAAAGTAGAACTATTAGTTATCATGACTATGCTAAGTGGCCTTATACAATGATCAATAATCACTACTACGACAGTGTGTCCTAGTGATAGACTGATAATTTTGAGCCAGTTGAAAATCCATGCTCCTATGTCCTCGTACATTTTATTGGTGATTGGCAACAGTCGAAATAACATTGCTTTCATGTTACTAAATCTAGCTTGCCGTGGTATGTGAAACATTTGCTTATGAATTGCGAAACATCTTTCCTTATCCCTTTCCAATTAGGCTGCAATTCTTGCACGGTTCTGGCTACAGCAGCATGCCCTTATATTGTGGACATTTAATTGCATGCATTGATCTTGACATGGCATCCACAACTTTATTTTTTGTCTACTTTATACTCAACTCAGTAGTTAACTCCTATCAGTTGTATCATTTTGGCGATCAGTTTGGATAACAAAGTGGTGACTTATCAACTATAAGTTGAATTTAGACAGTGAGTTCCAGGTGGCGATATTTTCTTAAGTGGACAATGGAAAGACTAGTGGCGTCTTAAGGGAAGTTTACCCTTAAAACAAGGAAATTCAAATATGAAATGTTAAAACTGCTTGAACTTTGAAATGAAAGGGGTAATTATAGCGCAAGAATACCATTCTATATCCCAATACACATATCTGAATCCAATACAAATGACCATATTGAACTGCCAGTGTACCTCATAATAATATTAGTATGATTTCTGTATCCAAGAGCTATGTTGTGGCCCAAAAACAACATATTGAAGGAACCACTTACAGTAGTCTCCTCAATCTCAATTCTGCGAGTAAAATGTTGGAAACAAAATCAGAGTTCAAGAAATTGAAAGAAAGAAACATACATTAAAAGTGTATTAAATAAAACAAGTAAGTGGGCCAACAAGGGAAAAGAGAAAAAGAATTGTGTGACAAATAATAATAATAATAATAATAATAAAGTACTATTGCAACCTGACATTGGAGCTAGCTCGCTCCTTTAGTTCTTCCAACTGACCCTTAATATATTCTGCTGCCTTTTTTAAACCAGGACGCCCTTCCTGTTAATAAATGCACCAAAAGTCAACATTCATAAAACCATTTTAGATTCCTAAGAAAAATGTTCTCTTTTTTGTACAACAAGTTACAATTACGACGATAAATTTAATAGGTATCTACTGTGTGAAAAATTTCCCACTCTTAACCATTCAGAATTAAAAATCATGTTTATAATGAGTTTTAAAATATTTTAATACGTATCTTCACAAAATAAAAATATTGTCATATAAATTATATTATACAAGTTACTGTACGAGTAGCAGCCCTTCTTAATTCATAACAGCGATGAAAAAGCGATGGATTCCACTCATTGGAAAGCGATTGATATCTTGTCAGACAATAAAGATCCCTAATTGTAAACAATATCCTTAACACGAAATAACGCTGACAAAGTTTCAATTTCCAAATTAAAAAACAAAAAGGAATTAAATGTGGCTCACTTGACGACCGTCGATCTCTTGGGACAACATTCGAACATGTTGTATAGTTCTTCCTTCAGAGAATCGATCGAGCGGCGCGTCGTTCCCGAGAGGGTTCACGAACTTCATGTAGATGACGGAGTGGGTCAGCGCCGACACGAGTCCGTACATGACCGCCAGAAGGAGCAATAATTTGATAGCGGAGACATCCTCGGAAGATCCGAACGCCATGCGAGACAGCGTTACCTCGGAGGAACGAAAGAGGAGACGGAAGGTGGACAGTGTTTGCTTGTTTGTTTCTGTTCGAATGCGTTCAATTAAATTTAACTTAATGAATAATAGTGATTTATATAGAATGATCAAAACGATGAAATGGTTTTGGTTTGCTTCAGTATGCGCGTGACGTAAATCGCTGAAGGCTAAGACCAATAACAGTGAGAGAGAGGGAACTTCACAACAAAACTTGTTTCGTATTTAAGAATGGGTTCAAAGGTAGTTGTGACTGTCTTCACGCATCCAAATTCACTGTGTTAGTTTCGTTATGGGCTTGAAAATGATTGCATTGATGGGTTATGGGCCTACCCAGGATTTGCATGTTTGTGACGGTTGTGAAAATTATTACGCCACTAAAATACAATTTAAGTTTAGTTGGAGAATAAAATGGAAAGATTAATTCTTCCTTCATATTATTTTTTTAATTTCAACACTACTCATTAATTAAATTATAAATTAACATTAACAGTATATTTAATTATATTAAATTTTTTTAATAAAAATATATATAAATTAAAAATTAAAAATTTAAGATGTCTCAAATAAAAAAAAATTGTAAAAAAAAACACAAAATTAGTAAATGTCATGTTTAAATTGATTCCTTTCTATTTTAAAAAATCTGTTTAATGTGCTTTATTTTTAAATGTTAAAAAAAGTTAAATAAAAGTATTAAGTTATTTGAACTAATTTGTGTCATAAGAATATAAGTTAATAATGATTAAATTATTTCTTTTCAAATAATAAAAAGATAAATAAAATAAAATAGAAAGATATTTAAAAATATGTTTACTTTTATTATTATTTTGAGCTCACTTTTTAAAAAATTTAGGCATTCTTCTGGAAGTTACAAAACTAAAAAAAAAAATCAACGAGATGCAAAAACGGAGTACAAAATTAAAAAAGAAAAAATTATCTTTATACTGGAAACGATGAATACAACAAATCTTCTTTTTAATCATCTCCTACATACTTAAATGATGAAATTACTCTCTCAAGCACTGCAGTTGGAGAAGATTGAAAGTGTTGCGGCTGGAACGGAGGTATACGATTGGAAAGAGGTATGGGGGTGTTGCTCTAAGATTATTTTAAAAAGTGGGGTTATGCTTCCTTTAGGGTTATTTAAAAAGATTTGAACTGACTTTCCACAATTAATATAGGGGTGCATGAGAAAGGTATGGAGGTGGAGGTTGCCAAATGAAAATAGGATATAAAATGGGTATGAACTAGTACTTTACCCGTGCACAAGACTTATTTAAATAAAAAAAATTGAATTAAAATATTAAGAAAAAAATTGAATAATAATATTTTTTTTGTCTAAAATCATAACTATCATTACAAAACACAATATCAATCATGCAGTTAATAAGAGATAAAAATAGTTAAAGGAATAAAAAATTAGATGCAAGAATGATAATTGGAATTAATAAATATGAAATTGACAAAACCTAAAAAATCACAAATAGAATGAGACATGAAATATAAAAATATTTGTGTGTAGCTACCAAATTTTTTGAATTTTAACCACATGAAAAAGATTAAGTCATTGCATTTAAAATAAGACAACACATAACACTTAAAAAATAAAACTCTAGAAGCAAATTGAAAAGTAAGAACACAAAAACATATATGTAGAAATGAAAGTGACAAAATATACATGTGTTTTCGTGTACATGATACAATATTACTTTTGAGCACAAGATTATTGAATAAATAGATTTGAAATAAGGTAGCACGGGTTCAATTAGAGCATAGCAGTGAAAAACAAATTTATGAACTGATAGAGAAGTACGGAACAGAAACTGTATATATAACAAATTTGCTATAAGTGGTAAAATATAAAAGAATGAACACAAACAATAACAAATAGAAATCAATGTGCAAAAAATAACATAATATACAATAAGAATAACATATGAAATATATAAGAGGGGGTTTGTACCTATCAGATCTACCACTAAAAATATATTATATTCTTTACAATTTTGCAATGCAGAAGCTAAGCTTTTAAAACAACTTCCACGTAAGTGACAGAACATAACAAAATCAACAAACAATAGCAATCATGAAATACATAAGTCCTTCTCTTTAGTTGCCATAATTTGAGTGTTGAGCAACATTAGATTATAATTACCACAACATCTGACTTAAATGTAAATATTGTGGAGGAAAAAAATAGACCTGCAAATAAAAGTAACCCAAAATAACAAAAATTACAGAAAAAATAACATATGAAACATAGAAGAGTGATTTTGTACTTGTCATAGTTGCACTCTTATCACTCTAAAAAATGAGTACGCAAAGTTTTGTTTTGTCCAAAAGAAAACATGTTAATATAGAGCAATATGCAACATAACACTTTTAAAAGATATTATATTCATTACAAAACACTATATCACCCTACAAGTAATAAAAAATAAAATACACTTAGTAAAAAACCAAATTGAAAATGCAAATTATGGAAGTTATGCTAATAATGTTAATATACAGATTACAGTAAAAAAAACATAAAGTTTGGGTTCACACTGGCAAAAAACATAACATAATTTACAAAAGAAATTAACATATGAAATGCAAAAGTGGAGATTTGTACCTAATATTCCAGTGTTGAATTCATGTAATGATTAAATCAACACAATTGAAATAAGTCAACAAAGTATGAGTTAAAAATAGAAATGAGGATAACTATTTTTTTTTCAAAAGTGCAACTATCATTAGGAAGCAATATGGAAGGAGATTATTAGCTTCTTTTATAAAAAATAAAAAAATTATAAATGGAATCAGTACAAATATGATAATGTTCATACCTCATATGTATGATGTAATGTTATATGTCTAACTGAATGACATGTACATTGGGCTTGAAAGTTTTTTCTATCCAAAAGCAAAGTTATCACACCAAAGAGCATGTAATGAAAATATTACGTTCATATATTTGAAATAAATAATAATTAATGAAATCACTACAAGGTAAGATAATGTTACTAAATCATATATATCATGTAATGTTATATGAGAGTTCAAATAATACACACAATAAAAAAACTACACACACGACAATTGTTATTAGAGAGTAGTAGGCAACACAAAATTTATAAAGTATATTATATATATTACAATTTATAGTGGAGAATCACAACGGTCATTACAAAGCACATAATTAAACCCTAAATTAAGAGTAAATACAATTAGTAAATGTGAATTATGGAAGATTCTAGTGTTGTCTTCATGAAATGACTAAATGAACACTATTGGAATAAGCCAATAAATTACAGTTTGTGATTCAATCCCGTGGTTGGATTGTGAGGTGCAATCCTGAGCTCGTGAAGTGCAATTGTGTGGGGTAACGTTTGTGGAACTCGAAGGCATTGTTGAGCGTGGTGCAGTTTGTGGTGGTCATTTCTAATGTTAGAACTTTTTGACTTACTTTTAGAGTGATTCTGTTTGTGATTACTTTGAGAGAACATTTACAGAGTAGTTTATGATGTAGGGTCCACCATGTGCAAGATTTTTCTATGTGTGGTCAAACATTTGGTTTCTGACATAACATGTGGTCCAACATTTTCTATGTGTATATTTATATTTTACAAGGATACCTTTTATAAAGTCCATATCATGGCAGAAGGTTACTTTTAGTTTGTGGTCCACCAGCGTGGGACATTTTGTGATGCGAGATATGTTGGTGGTGATACATCAACATGGTCATGTGACAGTGATAGATGGAGTTACTTTGAAATACTTGGCATCATAAAGGAGATGGGGTTTTTAAAAGTACAGGAGATGTGGTATTCACGTAAAGGTTGTGAAGAGTTGGAAAATAGATTGGATGTTCTGGTTGATGATCGCGGTACAATAGAAATGCTGAAAATTGCAAATACACATGGTGAAGTTCATTTATTTTTAGTGCATGTTGTTTCAGAGGCAGAAGTGTTGTTGGTTTTAGGTGATGGTGTGGAAATCGAAGGTGTTGAAGGTAATGTTAAGGATGGTGGTGTAGAACCTGAAGGTGTTAAATATAATGTTGAGGATGGTGGTGATGTGGAACCCAAAAAGGTGTTGAAGCTGACGTTGAGGATGGTGTTAGTGTGGACATTTGATCATCATGGTATCATGATATGGAAGTTGTGGCAAAAATATTTGATATCAACTATGGTATTGTTTTCTATGTATAAGGTTTAATGTAACTTATGGCAAAAATATTTGATACCAACTATCTATAAGCACTAAAAATAAAAATGACAAAAAGAAGTAATGATGCTTGTATGATGAGCAACTTTATAAAAAAGTTATACAAACTTCTATTTTATCCTAAGTAATTAATGTCTTTTGTTATTTACATTTCCTGTTCGTTTTAATTCTTAAATTATTCTTAGTTGCTTTACATTCATATTTTCTGTTAATTTTTTCCGGGTTTTTTTAATGTTCAAATCACGTTACTTTTTACAAAATCTGAAATTTTATGTTCAAATCATTATGTTTAAAATCTTTTTCAATTGCCAGTTTAAATAAAAAACGCAAAAATTTATTTATTTTTAGTTAAAATAACTTATTTTTAATTATCCACCTTCATGTCCTGACAGAAAATCACATCCAAAAAATCTTCTTAACTTCGTGATTTGGTTTCTTCTTTTTGTCTGCTAATTCCATGCCTTTTATTCCCCTTCTTGATTCACATGGTTCTATTTAACCACCATTCGTGCAAATGCTGGCCCCATAAAGTATGAACATGTGTGCCCAACTACAGAGATTGAATCACAAGTGCATCAAGATTTAAGTAGGTCTTAAATCCTTAAGTTATTACCTTCTAATTACAATAGAAAAAGGAAAAGAAAACTGCAACCATAATTTATTTAAAGTAGTGCTGCTCAAAGTTGATGGCAACTACTTGAATAAACTTGAGGAAATGATCCAACCATAAATTAGACATGGCATGACATGATAAAACTATCAGGAACAAGCAAAAACAGTAAATTAACATCTAATTCTACTAAAACAACAAAGGTCCAAAGCTCTCTCAAGGTCTCTAAACTCAGAAGCAACAATCTTTCAGGCCTTAATAGTTACACTGCATAAGCACAAACCAGATGGTCTTATATCAGAAGTCTGCCACTCAGATCCTGGGGCTGCACTTGGATCATACAACAAAGTCCTATATGAAGGCTCTTCCTCCAGTGAGAACAGCAACAACTTATCATCCAATATCCCAAACCGAAAACCAATGCTTGAACTCCCTGTCAAAGGGACTGGTACCATTTTCCATGAATTGTCCTCTGGATTGAATATTGCTAACTTCCGCTGGTTTTTCCACTCCATACAGAACAACTTCTTTCCCAGCACTGCATGAGCAGTGACCATCACACACCCATTTTTCATCTCACACCAGTCATGCTTCTCTGGGTTGTACACATCAACAAACTTGGAATTTCCAATTGTAAAGTTTGATCTTCCACCCATGACATAGAGCTTCCCTTCAAATCCACAGGCAAAGCAACCCCATCTTGGACGACGGAGGCTCTCTATTGGCGTCCACTTGTTGGTATCCGGATCATACACCTCTGCACAGGAGAGACTGTCACCGTTTGCACCATAGCCTCCAACAGCATAAACCAAGCCATTGACTTCAGCACAAGCAAAGTCATACCGAGCCACATTCATGCTTGATAATCTGCTCCAGCTGCAATTGCAATTACAAAGTTTAATAATAGCACGGTGCTCTATCATAGAATATGTAGCCAAATTAATAATAAGAGGTGACATGGACAAAGTGATGCATCTTTATCAATTACAGAGGGATTTATCAAAAAGGAGCATAAGCAGATATATACATGAGTGTAACAACAAACACTATAAAAGTGGGAGGCTGATGTATGGTCAATCATATTTCATGTTTCAACGTTGACAATGATTTTCTTAATCTTGAAATCCATTTTATGCCCTTACATAACTGGCCAATTAAAATCATACAATACAACAAGTCATTGTCTGTCAAGCCATTCCAAACTTTTCTAGTTTAAATTTCCTACTTTATAGTGTTTTCAGTGAAACGGTTGTCAAAGAAAAACACGCTTGTTAGAATAGTTAAAATCTTATACCAGAAAGACTTCTAACCATGGACAAACGGCCCCTTCAGTTCTAATTTCTAAAATCAACACATCCCCAGAAATGGATAAATTATAGAACTGGTGGTACGATTATTTTCACCCGGTATAAAGATAACAGGCTCGAAAAATCAATATAACAGGTTTAAATCTCTCACCCAATCACAGATACCCAAAGGTTTCCCATAACATGAGTCTCATAAGTAGTACACTAGACAACTAAGTAAAGTGCCACAATCATCTATTAACTCAATTATGAAGTTGGAATTATAAAGTCAAATATAAAGGTAAGTTTACCTGTTGAGACAAGAATCATATTGATAAACCTCTTCCGAGACAGATGCAGTTCCATCAATTGATGAACAGCCAGCCATAATAAGGAGCTTTCCATTGAGAACCGCCACCCCAAAGCCAGCCTTGGCTGGACCAGGCATTGGTGGAAGGGATCGGCGATTGTGACCAAGACAATCCATGACCTCCCAATGGCTCCCTTTTCCTTCACTACCGGCTGTTAAGATATAGAGCCATTCCTCGTGCATCCCAGCCAATTTTCTCACGGTTATAAATTCTTTGCTTCGAATAAAGCCTCTCCATCTCTTACTTACACCGCCCATGGCAGGGAAGTTAGAACGAGGCACAAGTGCAAGGCAGTGCTTTGAAACATCGTCAGGCAACCCAGGTAGAATGGGGATACTACTATCGTCATCATCATCATCTAGAGCCTCAGACCTCACACAACGATTGCTTTTCGAAAAGGTTGGTTTACCATGGTTGGCCAAATTGGGAAAACACATATTTGGGTCTGTATATCTCTTCTTTTCGGCCACAAAACCAGGCATTTTTCAAATTAGCAAACACAGATATGACGTACCACAAAGACGTTGAGAAATTTTGTTGGCGACCAATCAACCAAACAATGTGAAAATGACTACAACAAACTAAAGAAATTCATAATACCCTTCCCCAATAGGGATTCTGCAAGACCATGGCATAAAAGATGTGGCAGAACGAATCATGTGAGCAGTATATGAAGACGACTTTCTGTGCTTTATCCAATCTGATTGTAATTCCATAACAGAAGTTATGCTCCTACAATAATCCTTCTTACTTGTGTTCTGCCAATTATATATTAAGCTTCCAAAGCTGTATCTACCCTCGCACATTTCACAGGTATCTATAAATTAAGGCAAAGAGTTGTAATATTTTTCAAAGCTAAAAATTGAAATTAAGCAACAACACACATTAAAAAAAAACTGTAAAGCCATACGAGAGTAGGCCATAGAACTCGCAAGCCTTAGCCACCAGTGACTTCCATTCCCTTTAAGTCCATATCAGCTGAATGAATGAAACTGAGAAGGGGAAAAGTAGCACAAGATTTAGAAAATTTCAAGTATTTAATTGAGAAAAGGAAACTCATTGAAAAATATTCAATTTGCAAGGTTTAAGAAAAAACAAACAACTGTTCCTTTTACAGATATCGCTCGAACAAGAAAGCATAACAAATGTTTGTAAACACCATAATCTAGAATCATAGTCAGGAATTATCCTTTAACAAAAGTCCACCTTTCCGTGTACCTAGAAAGTCCATAAGTTTGATCTCAAAACCAAACAAAACTAAGTTTTTAACAAGAAAAATAATCTTTTGACCCTATTGAATTAAATGCCGGGCTAGATGAAATTATAATCAAATAAAACAACTCAATTGAAAACTACTAAGAGTCCATTGTCCTCTTGCATGAAAACCCAGAGCAAAATTAGCCAATGGATGCGTTAATAAAATAAATGAAGCTAACAAGACTTTCAAAAAACAATATTAAAAACGAAACACACATCCAAATCCACCAACCAAAAGAAAGAACCCTTTATTACAAGGGATTCATATTGATTTTATCGGTATGAAACCACAGGTATTCTCAATGGATCACGAGGAGACAATTCTGTTTGAGTCAAACAGGATTAGGACCACTATAGACATAAAACTCTTAAATACAATTGCACATTCAGAAGCTGAATCCAAAGATTATGAATTTGAGATTAGTAGTAAACATAAAAGAGCCCTAATAAATTTGCAAGTATCCATAAATCTCAGCTGTTGAGAACAAAGATATCAATGAGAAACAAGAAGACAAATAGCATCCTAACCAAATCTGAGGTTTCAGAGACAGGAACACACGTTTTTAGCATTGTCGTCCTGAGTAGAGGACAAACAATCCTAAAACCGGAGTCCTAAGTAGCTCAGTAACGCAAGAGACAAATAACTAGAGTGCGTAAATAAATCGATTCAAAACGGCACTTGGTAGATCTGTAGCAAGAAAAAACCAGCAGTTGTAATAATAAGAGAACCAAAAACTGACAAATAGAAAGAAAGAAGATGAACTTACAAGAACTATAATGGGGTAGAAAGGGAAAAGAAAATGAGAGAAGGGTAGTTTGTGTTGGAAAGAAGAAGAGGAAGAAGATAGGAATGGCGACAGAATATGAAGCAAAGTGGAATTTATAGGATTTTTTAGTTACCAAAATGGTCGGAGACAAGATATTAGGATAACACTGACACACCTCACCACGTCAGGAAAAACAAGTTTTGTTGATAACGTAAACACTAAACAAAACTTACACAAGGTAGTATATGTATAATTTATGTTCTTTCTAAATTTAAATTTATTGTTTTATCTTTAAAATAAGTATTATATTTAAAAATATATAAAAAATTTAAATTAACTATAGTTATAATACTGTATATAATTTTTTTTCTGTCATCAACTCGTTTACCTTCTTAAAAATAGGAATTTTATGTATCCCATATAATATATTTATTTTCACTAAAAACATCTATAGACAAAATTTATTTATACACATTTTTATAAAACTAATAAAATAAACTATTATATAAATTAAATTTAGTTTTTATATAAACTGAAAAATAAAATTTAGAAAATCTGTATAAACAAACTTTTACATCTTAATTTAAAGATAAGTTAACTTTAACTTATTTAACTCTTTTTTCAAAGTACTTATAAAGAGATTTATTCAAAAGTCAAAGTATAAAAACATTAACAAGATGACAGTATTTTATTTTATGTTCAGTATTAATATAAAAATTTCAACATAATTAATATAATTTGATTATTTATCAAATAATTATTTTTATAAGTGACTTTATATATATATATATATATATATATATATATATATATATATATATATATATATATATATATATATATATATAATAATCATATGTATTTTATGTATTTTTTTTATACTTA